>Ga0268386_10000065_pt1 | contig 56299 bp, 60 predicted proteins | sample RVTome_15_FD_200260 | JGI IMG/M metagenome (GOLD analysis project Ga0268386, IMG submission 200260) | Soil microbial communities from uranium-contaminated site in the Upper Colorado River Basin, Wyoming, United States - RVT150D86... ... | reverse complement strand
CCCCGCGTCGCCCTTCGGTTCTGCCCTCACGCGGGGGCCCCCCCCCCGCCCCCGGCCCCCCCCCCCCCCCGACCCCAGACCTGTCCCACCGACACCGATGAAACTCGCCTTGGGTCTCGATCTCGGAACCACGACGACCTCCGCGATTGCGGTTCGCGAAGACGGCAGCGTCGCGGCATCGGTGACGCGGGCGAACAATGCCGACGTCAAAGATTCGGCGGGATTCGTTGCCCGCGCCGCCCATCAGTTTCCTGATCAGCACTTCGAAACCGCGATCCGCCTGCTGCGCGAGCTTGCAGTACAGATTGATGGTTCACCGTGTTCGCTGGGTTTGACCGGCCAGATGCATGGTGGAATGCTGCTGGGCGCGACGCGTTCGCCGTGGACACCGCTGATCACCTGGCAGGACCGCGCTGCGACTGTCGTTCGCCGAGACGGAATGACTGACCTGGAGGCGTTTCGCTCCGGTTGCTCGGACGCGGAAACAGCGAAAACCGGCTGCAATCCCGCGGCCGGCTATCTGGGGGTGACGCTGCGGTCGCTGCAACGCCTCTCGCTGGCGGAGCCGCCGGTTCCGCTGCCGGGAATTCCCGCCAACGCGAAATGGGCCGTCCTCCTTGCCGACTGGATCGCCTCCGAGTTCTGCGCCCAGGCCCCCATCACAGACCGCAGCAACGCCGCGTCCACCGGGTTGTACAACCTGCAGGACGACTGCTGGAGCGACGCCCTCGTCGCCGCGGCGGGGATTGAGCGGGCGATGCTGCCGGAGGTTCGCGAATCGGGCGAAGTCATCGGCGACCTTGCTCCGGAAATCGCCGCCCGCACCGGGTTGCCGGCGGGGTTGCCGGTGTGCAATGCCATCGGCGACAACCAGGCCGCCGTCCTGGGGAGCGTGCCCGCCGGGGAAGCGGCCATACAGATCAACGTCGGCACCGGTGGGCAGATCAACTGGCCGGTCGCCGGATTCGTCCGCGTCGAGGGGATGGACACGCGATATCTCCCGCTGGGCCGCTTCATGCTCGTCGGCGCCGGCACCGCCGGCGGGGCGGCGTATGCGTGGGTGCGGCAGACGGCGGAAAGTTGGCTGCGGGAGTTGGACGCGACAAGTGGCCGTAGTGCGAAATTAATTTCGCACTACGGCCGACATCCGACCTCCGATCTCTACGAACACCTCAACGCACTCGCCGCCGCCGTCCCCGAAGACGCCGACGGGCTCGTCTGCGAGCCGTTCTTCCGAGGCACCCGCCGCCGGCCGGATGCCCGCGGGCTGTTCCGCGGCGTCGACGAGAGCAACTTCACCCCCGGCCACGTCGCGCGGGCGGTGCTCAACGGCATCGCCGCGGCGCTGCATGCATTCTACGAATCGGCGGGCGCGCACCGGCCGGCGACGGTGACGCGGATCATCGGTTCCGGCAACGGCCTGCGAAAGAACCGGCTGCTGGTGGAGACGCTGGCCCGCGTGTTCGGCCGCGACGTGTGGCTGCCGGCCCACCGCGAGGAAGCCGCCTACGGCGCCGCGTTGCTCGCCGGTTCGCAGACCGGCGTGTGGAGCAGCCTCGAAGCCGCCGGGACGTGCATCCGGCTTCATCGTTTCGTTGAGCCGTGACTCGCACCGCGAACGTCGGCCCCGATTCCCGTCCGCGCGTAGCCGACGCTTCCTCGGGAATTGTAAACTGGAAACGAAGCGGAATGCAGCGGATTCCGAGACTGATTCGGCTCTGAAACAATTCGGCCTGTCTCCGTCATGGCCTATTCCATCAAGGAAATCTATTACACCCTGCAGGGGGAGGGCGCGCAGACGGGGCGGCCGGCGGTGTTCTGCCGGTTCGCCGGCTGCAACCTGTGGTCGGGCCGCGAAGCCGACCGGGCGGAAGCGGTCTGCAACTTCTGCGACACCGATTTCGTCGGCACCGACGGCCCCGGCGGCGGAAAGTTTGAAACGGCCGACGACGTTGCAACGGCATGCCAACGAATCTGGCCCGGCGGCGGAAAGCCGTTCGTCGTCTGCACCGGCGGCGAACCGTTGTTGCAGTTGGATGCGGAACTGATCGACGCGTTTCACGCTGCGGGCTTCGAGGTCGCCGTGGAAACGAACGGCACGATTCCCGTTCCCGCTGGTCTCGACTGGACCTGCGTCAGCCCGAAAGCCGGCGCGGATTGCGTTCTCACCTGCGGCGACGAGTTGAAGCTCGTCTATCCGCAACCCGGCGCGGAGCCGGAACGGTTCGCCCGGCTCGACTTCACGCACTTCTTCCTGCAACCGATGGACGGTCCTCACCGCGAACCCAACACCCGCGCCGCCGCCGACTACTGCCTGCGGCACCCCCAATGGCGGTTGAGCCTGCAATCGCACAAGCTGATCGGTCTGCCGTAACGTTTAGCCGCGACTCGAAGGCTTTGCGCAGAGGAGCGCGGCGCCCGAACCACGTTCTGGCGGGAACCACACAGAGCGCTCCTCTCCGAAGACTCCGAGTCGCGGCCAAACGGTCGCGACAATCGGCACCGGGTTGTTCCATCAGCGTTTTTCGATAAGATCGATGCTGCATTCCTACCGAATTCCCCGGCCTTCCCCTTGATCCGATGACTCATCCCGCCCGGCACGACTTTCGTTACTTCCCGCGATTCTTCGTCGGCCTGGCATTCGCGCTGGCCGTTTGTCTGGCGGCTGGCATTCAGGCGCAGGTTCGCGCGCCGAAACCAAAAACGGAGCACGCCGCGACGCCGCCTTTCGAATCGCAGGTGCAGGCGATCTTCAAGGCCAAGTGCACCCGCTGCCACAATCCCAAGGCCCGCAAAGGGGAACTCGACCTGACGACGTATCGCGGCGTCATAAAAGGGGGCGAATCAGGCTCGGTTCTCGACCTGAAGAACCCCGCGAAGAGCAGCCTCTACGAGAAGATTCACGCAGGCGAAATGCCGCCGGATGGGAAGAACAAGGTCACGAAAACCGAACTCGAAACCATCCGCCTCTGGATCGGCGCCGGAGCGAAGTCGTCCGCGGCGGTCGCCGAGGTGCAGCTCACGCAGCACGACGTCCTGCCGATCGTCTATCTCCGCTGCACCGTCTGCCACGGATTGCGAAAACAGGAAGCCGGGCTCGACCTGCGCTCCAAGGCGGCGATGCTCAAGGGAGGCAAGTCCGGCCCGGCGATCGTGCCCGGGCATCCGGAGAAGAGTCTGCTGCTGAAACGCATTCACGCCGGCCAGATGCCGCCGAAGAAGCGGCTTGTCGACTTCGGCGTCCGCCCCGTCGAGCAGTCCGAGATCGCGAAGCTGACGATGTGGATCAAACAGGGCGCGCCGACCGCCGACGTGAAACCCGACGTTGCGACGACGAAACGCGACCCGCTCGTCAGCGACGGCGACCGGAGGTTCTGGTCGTTCCAGCCGCCGAAACGCCCGGCGGTGCCGCGGGTGAATGCGCAGCACCTGGTTCGCAATCCGATCGACGCCTTCCTGCTGCGGAAGCTGGAAGCGAAGGGGCTGTCCTTCTCGAAGCAGGCCGACCGCTACACGCTCATCCGTCGCGTCGCGTTTGACCTCACGGGGCTACCGCCGGCGTGGGACGACGTGCGGAAGTTCGTCGCCGACAAATCGCCGCGGGCCTACGAGCGGATGGTCGACCGCTACCTCGCATCGCCCCGCTACGGCGAGCGGTGGGGGCAGTATTGGCTGGACGTGGCGGGGTACTCCGATTCCGAGGGAAAACGCAGCGCCGACGTCGTCCGCCCGCACGCGTGGAAGTACCGGGATTACGTCATCCGCTCGTTCAACAGCGACAAGCCGTATAACCGCTTCCTGCTCGAACAGCTCGCCGGGGATGAACTCGCGGATTACACGAAGGGGAAGCAACTCACGCCGCAGGTTCGCGACAACCTCGTCGCGACCGGTTTCCTGCGGATGGCCCCCGACGGGACCGGGTCGGACATCGTCAACACCGTCGTCGAGCGGATGGAGGTCGTCTCCGACGAGCTGAACGTCCTCGGCGCCGGCGTGATGGGGCTGACGATCAAGTGCGCGCAGTGCCACACGCACAAGTACGACCCCATCCCACAGCGCGACTACTACCGTCTCGTGGCCGTCTTCCAGGGGGCGTTCGACCTGCACGACTGGCTGCGGAGTACGGTCGTGAACAACCAGTCGAAGGCGCTGAAGGGCTTCCGCACGTTGCCGGTCGCGACGCCGCGGGAACGCGAAGAGTGGCAAGCGGCGACCGCGAACGTGAAGAAGCAGATCGACGACTTGAAATCCGAACTCGCGAAATCCAAGAAAACGCTTCCCGCGGACAAGTACAAGCGGAAAGCAGCGCAAGTGAACCGCCAGATCCGCAACCTGCAAGCCGCGATGCCGGCCGAACCGGGCATCCGCGCCCTGTGGGACCGCGGGACGCCGTCCCCCACGTACATGTTCCGCCGCGGCGAACCGACCAACCCCGGCCGGCTTGTCGGTCCCGGCGTGCCGAGCGTATTGACCGACGGCAAGACACCGTTCGCCGTTAACCCCCCGTGGCCCGGCGCGAAATCCACCGGCCGCCGGCTGGCGTTCGCCCGCTGGCTCACCCGCCCCGACCACCCGCTGACCGCCCGCGTGATGGTCAACCGCATCTGGTACCACCACTTCGGCCGCGGGATCGTCTCCACGCTCGGCAACTTCGGCAAGACCGGCGCGAAACCGTCGCACCCGGAACTGCTGGACTGGCTCGCAACCGAGTTCGTAGGACGGATTGCTAATCCGTCCGAGACAACGACGGCGAAACGTCACCCGGACGGATTAGCAATCCGTCCTACGGCGAAGAAAACGTGGAGCATCAAACACATCCACCGCTTGATCCTCACCTCCACCGCCTACCGGCAGAGCAGCCGCCTTCCGACTTCCCCCAATCCGCAATCCGCAATCCCCAATCCGCAATCGCTCGATCCCGACAACGCCCTCCTCTCCCGCATGCCGCTGCGGCGCCTGGAAGCCGAGGCCGTGCGCGACAGCCTGCTCGCCGTCGCGGGGGAACTCGACCGCACGCCGTTCGGCAAACCGGACCCGGTCGACGTGCGGAAGGACGGCCTCGTCACGTCGAAGCGCGGCAAGAATGGCTGGCGGCGGTCGATTTACGTGCTGCATCGCCGCAAGGAGATGCCGACGATCCTCGAAAACTTCGACCTGCCACAGATGATCCCCAACTGCCTCGAACGGCCGAACTCGACGGTCGCCTCGCAGGCGCTGCATCTGATGAACAACGCCCAGATCCGCGACCTCGCCGACCGGTTCGCGAACCGCATCGCCCGCGAAGCCGGCCCGTCCCCCGGCGAGCAGATCGACCGTTTGTACCAGCTCGCGCTCTCCCGTCCACCGATACCCGCGGAACAACGGCTCGCGCTCTCATCCCTGCAGAAACTCACCGCCGCGTGGTCGGCCGAACTGAAACGCACCGGCAAACCGGCCGACGAAACCGAAGCCTCCCGCCGGGCGCTGGCGAACGTGTGCCATACGATGTTGAACTCGGCGGCGTTTCTGTACGTGGATTGACGGGATTTCCGTAGGACGGATTGCCAATCCGTCCGTTATGATTGATCGTCGAGTTCCGACCCGAAAAGACCGCAGGCGCCTCACCGGAATCAAACATGACTGCGACAACAAAAGCCATCCCCGCCGAATTCGACAGCGTTATCAAGGATGCCATTGCCAGCGGGCGATACAGTTCTGAAGAGGAGATCGTCACGGCTGCCCTCCAGATGTGGAAGGAACGCGAAGAAAAGTTGGAAAAACTGCGACAGGACGCGCAGGTAGGCATTGACCATCTGGAACGGGGAGAATGGATCGAAGGCGAGGAGGCGATTCGACAGATTAAGGAAAGGATCGCGAAGCGCAAGGAAAACAAAGGACCATAATCGATGGCCGGCTTTCGATATTCCGATCCGGCCAAAGCCGACATTGACAAGATCTATGACGACATTGCGCAGCACAATGAAGCGGCGGCCGATAAGCTCATCGATCAAATCACCGACATTTCCCGATTGCTTTGGAAGAATCCCAGGATGGGGGCCGATTTCAGTCACATCAGGCCCGGACTTCGGGCTTTTCCAGTCAGGAATTACGTAATCCTTTTCCGGAAGCACAAGCGCGTGGTTGAAATCGTCCGCGTCGTCCACGGTGCCCGCGATATTCCAGCGCTATTCGAAGATTCCGACGACTCGAACGGGGACTTGTGATGCCCGCACGCCAATCCGAAGACACGAGAGCCGACGCTCTCGTCAGCTCTCCGACCCTCACCCGTCGCCAGTCCTTCACCACCCTCCGCGACGCCACCGCCTCCGCCGCGCTGCTGTCGCTGTTTCAGGACGACCTCTTCGCCGCGAAGACCCGCGTCTCCGGCAAGCCGCGGGCGTATGATCTGACGCCGAAGCACACGCATTTCCCCCCGCGGGCGAAAGCCGTCATCCACCTCTTCATGCAGGGCGGCCCGAGCCAGGTCGATCTGTTCGATCCGAAGCCGAAGCTGACGAAGCTGCACGGACAGTCGGTGTTTAAGGAACTGGCGGCCGACGTCTCCTCGCCGGAAGCCGCCGGGGGGTTGATGCGGAGTCCGTTCGAATTCGCCCGGCACGGGGAGAGCGGGGCGTGGGTTTCGGAGTTGTTGCCGCATTTCGCGAAAGTCGTGGACAACGCGGCCATCATCCGCTCGATGTTCAACACGCACCCCAACCACGAGCCGGCGTTGTTCAAGATTCAATCGGGGCAACTGCTGCCGGGGTTGCCGTCGCTGGGGTCGTGGGTGGTCTACGGGCTGGGGAGCGAGAACCGCAACCTGCCGGCGTACATCGTGCTGGACGACCCGCAGGCCAATCCGCCGGTGAACACGGTGCAGAACTGGCAGCCGGGGTATCTGCCGCCGATCTACCAGGGAACGCGAATGCGGCCGACCGGTTCGCCCGTGCTGAACCTCAAGCCGGAGCAGGACGACCCCCCGCAGATCGTGAAGCTCAGCCGCGAGCTGCTGCGGAAGCTCGACCGCATTCACCAGAAGCAACGGCCGAACCAGTTGAATCTCGACGCCCGCATCGCCAGCTACGAACTGGCCGCCCGCATGCAGATGCACGCGACCGACGCGCTGGACCTCTCGCAGGAGACGGCCGAGACGCAGGCGATGTACGGCATCGGCGAGCCGAAAACCGACAACTACGCCCGCCGCTGCCTGATGGCCCGCCGGCTGGTGGAACGCGGCGTGCGGTTCGTGCAGCTTTACACCCGCGGCCAGGCGTGGGACAACCACAACAATCTCGGCACCAGCCTGCAGAACGCCTGCGACTCGACCGACAAACCGGTGGCCGCACTGCTGACCGACCTGAAACGCCGCGGCCTGCTGGATGACGTGCTGGTCATCTGGGGCGGCGAATTCGGCCGGCTGCCGATCGCCCAGATGAAACCCGGCACCGACCCGAAGAAAGCCGGCCGCGACCACGGCCCCGCCGGCTTCTCCCTCTGGATGGCCGGCGGCGGCGTCAAACCCGGCACCGTCTACGGGGCGACCGACGACATCGGCTACAAGGCCGTGGACAAGCGCGTGAGCGTCGCCGACTGGCACGCGACGATCCTGCACCTGCTCGGGCTGCACGACGAAGGGCTGTTCTTCGAACGCAACGGACTGAAGGACCGGATTACGGGGGTCCAAAAGGCACGGGTGGTGCGGGAGATCCTCGCGTGAACCGGGCCGACCGTTTAGCCGCGACTCGAAGGCTTTGCGGAGAGGAGCGCGGCGTGTGGATCGCATCGATGTGGCAGCTATGACTCTGACAAAACTACAATCCGACGACATCGCACGATTCCTGAAGGCCGTCCCCGGCCTCGTCGATCTCCCAGTGAAGAAGATGTCGATCGATTACGACGAAGAAGCCGACGTCCTGTACCTCAGCTTCCGCCGACCGCAACGCGCCACCGACACCGAGCTGCGCGATGACGGCATTCTCATTCATCGCAGCGGGAAACGGATTGTCGGGGTGACGGTGCTGGAAGCTTCGACGCGGTAGGGTGGGGGTGCGGAACGATCTTCTCTTTGGAGTGAGACATCATGGCCACCGAATCTGCAGCCCAACAACTGCTGGCTTTCGCGAAAAAGCGGGCGGGAACGTGCAAAACGTGGATCGACCTGCATAATGCCGTCTACGGCATCGGGGGGAAGTTCGGCGAGTTGATGCCAACGCGATCGGAACGGGCCGCGTTCGTCGAGACGCCCGAGTTCCGGCAAATCGCCGACCTGACTGCCGCGCTGCCGCGCGAGCGGGTCGCTCCGCCGAGGGGGGCGCAGCTCTGAGTTTCATGACGACAGTGACCAGAACACCTCATGGCCCTGACAACACTGCCAGCAAGAGACATCACGCGAATCCTGAAGTCCGTCCCCAGCCTCGTCGATCTCCCTGCGAAGAAATTGTGGATCGACTACGACGAACAGGCTGATCTCCGAAGCCTGGCGTCGCTCGAAAAGGTGGCTTGAAAGGCAGAAGGTCGTGTGCGCAAAACCTTTCTGCCGACGAGCGAACCGCAATGGCCAAGAAAGCCGCTCAGCGGCGACGGGGAGAAGCCGCTGATGGCTAGTGCCGCTGCCTTGGCGCTGAAGGGGACTCGTCAACCTGCTCCACGATCTGAGGCTGCGGCTCTTCCTGCATGAAGTCGAACACGAATTGATGTTCGCGACCGTGTGCGTTCGGATTGTTGTCGAGAAAGCTCTCCAGATCTCGTGTTGCAGACTGTTGCTGATGCTTGATCCTTTCGTCCCTCTGGTCGAATGCGAGCAGCGCGTGATCGGCGCTCATCGAATGAATGTGGTCATATCGGACCTCAAACAACAGCAAATTACCGTTCTCATCAATCTGCAACGGCACTTTGGCCGGGAGCATTTCGCGGACGGTACGGCCTTGTTTGTCTTTAATGCGCGACGCACGGGCGGCATCCTTTGCCCTCCGCACCAACACTCTCTTGGCGTTGACTTTGGGAAGATTGACCAGACGTTTCTCCAGCGCCCACTCGATCATATCCTCAAATCGAAAGGACCCGGGATGTTCGTGTTGATACCGCCGCCAGACCGATTGCCAATATTCAGTATTGGTCTTAGCCAAACTTGCCAGTGACATGATCGTCCAACTCCTTCTCGACCGCTTCCATATGTTCGCGCAGGCTCTTAATGAGCCGAATCGCCATGTCAGTTCGAGCTTCATCCCAATCGGGATGCTCGATCATTTCTGGAAATGATCCGTAATTGGTTTTCACTCGCGTGAGCATTCCGCTCAACGCCTGAAGGCAGCCGATGACGTCATTGGACGCCGGGTGTGTCATGCCCACTCGTATTTCACCTTGAGGTCATTGCAGTAGTCCTGTCTCAGAAGTCTATCATATTGCAGACGACCCACAACGATCCCCGGTGAGACGCCGATCTTGGCGGCGAATCTCCGAATATCCTTCTTGCTCTTGAGGTGCGGCAACAAATGGTTATATTCGGGAGCGATCAACACCTCACGTGCAAACGCATTCGCTTCCCGTTCCTCTTCCGTGTCGTCTCTCATTCCGTAATCGACAAAGAACTGCCGACGCCCATGCAACAAGATGTGGCCGATCTCGTGAAAGACAGAAAACCAGAACTGGTCGTCAGTTTTGTATTTGAAGCTCACCTGAACCAATGCCTTGTCCTTTGTGAGCCATCTTGCGGCTCCGCTGACTGCTGCGAGCGGAATCTCTTTTGTGCGAACCACGCAGACACCCGCCGTCGCACAAATCGCCGGAAGCTCGTTCTTCCAATTTGAATACGCTGTCGTCGTGAGTGCTCGCACTCTGCCGAGGATGCGTCGCAGTTCGCGGGCGTCGAACGGTTGGCATTCAATGCTCTGCGCTTGAATATCGCCAATGCGCAGCCAAGCCGCAACAAATCCCGCGCGCTTCTCTTGTGCGTCTTTGCCCCGGAATTGAGCCGAAGGTGAAGCCCAAGTGCTGCGCCATGAAGCCACGCTGCTGACTCCAAAGAATTTCAGCGCGCTGCGAACTGTCACGGTTTTGTCGTGCGAGGATTCGATGTAGCCACGTTCAGACAGCACGTTGACCGGAATCTCTTTCAACCATTCGACATCGTTTGCGAGTTTTGCGGTTTCTTCCCTTCGGATGAGTCCTTCACGGTAACGAAGCTCTCTCCGGTTCCAGAATGACGCAGGAACTCCAGTCACCATCTCAAACTTTTCGGCAGTCTCGTACGAAATTGGCGCGATCCCGTTCACGATCTGGCTGATCGTCTTTTCGGCCATTCCAGTGCGCATCGACAGATCGGCCTGCGAAAGCCCTTGTGCTTCGAGCGTCTCGCGAAGCGTTTCTCCCGGAGGCACGTTGTAATCGGGTTCAAACCTGTACTTCGCCATTGGGTCACCTTCAGTGGTAATCAGTGATCTCGACAATCTCGATTCTTGTCACCTGTGACCAGTCCAGACCTCCGTCGTCCTTCAGGGGTAATGGGTCATGGTCCGGCCGGAAAATCAATCGATACGGATGGACCAAATCGACCGCGAGTTGCCCATCGCGATCTTGCGTTAGTTCGTGACACCGCGGGCCGGGCAGGGATCGCATCACACTCAGATCCTCTGCGTCGTGTAGTTCGATCAGTCGTAGCTGTATCAGCAGGGCCATTCGTGGTCCGTACTCACCGCGCAGCTTGCTCTCCGAATTGCACAGTTTCGCCAGCTTCGCTTTCGAGAAACCGATTTCCATGATCCGTCCTCTGCGAATACAAGTTTACCTCTTCGGTAAAGGGAATACAATAGCGTGATTGAAACATTCTTTACCGAAACGGTAAATAACTCCGTCGACTCGCCGGCTGAATTCTCACGAATCTGCCAGGTCTCGAACCGATCTTGCCCGGTTTCCCCCGTTTCCGTACAACTCCTGCGATTTCCCGCACCCGCGTTGCGCTCGTCGCGGCGGTTCGTTCCGTCGCGCGGCTGCTTTGGACCCTAGCAGGACGCCGATTCTTCGGATGTTCAAACGCTTCCGCCGATGGCTCTGCCCCGATCTGGCGATCGATCTCGGCACGGCAAACACGCTGATTGCCGTGCCCGGCGAGGGGATTCTGTTGAATGAACCCTCGGTCGTCGCGCTGCAGAAGGGGTCGCGGCGCGTGCTGGGGCGGGGGACGGCCGTTGGGAAGCTCGCGAAGCAGATGCTCGGACGCACGCCCGATTCCATCACCGCGGTGCGGCCGATGGCGGACGGCGTTATCACCGACTTCGAATTGTGCGAAGCGATGCTGCGGTACTTCATTCGCAAGGCGGTTCCGCAGCGGCGGACGCTGCGGCCGCGGGTGGTTATCGCGGTGCCGGGGGGGATCACGCCGGTCGAGAAGCGGGCGGTGTTCAACTCGGCGGAGCGGGCCGGGGCGGGGCGGGTGTTTCTCGTCTCGGAATCGAAGGCCGCGGGCATCGGGGCGGGGCTGCCGATTTCCGAACCGATGGCCAGCATGGTCTGCGACATCGGCGGCGGCACGACCGAAGTGGCCGTGCTGAGCCTGGCGGACGTCGTGGTGAGCCGTTCGATCCGCGTGGCCGGCGACGAGCTGGACGACGCGATCGTGGAGTTCATGAAGCAGCAGCTCTCGCTGCGGATCGGCGTGCAGACGGCGGAGCATCTCAAAGTCCGCGTGGGGAGCGCGTTTCCGCTCGACCAGGAATTGACGACGGAAGTCAGCGGGCTGGACACGATCAGCGGCGTGCCGCGCAAGGCGGTCGTCACCAGCGAGGAACTCCGCGAAGCGCTGCGGAACCCGCTGGAGTCAATCCTGAACTGCATCAAAGACGTGCTGGAAAACTGCAAGCCGGAACTGGTCTCGGACCTGTCGGACAACGGCATCGTGCTGACCGGCGGCGGGGCGCTGCTGCGACGGCTGGACCGGCTGATGAACGAACAGCTCGGCATCCCCGTGCGCGTGGCGCACGACCCGCTGACGACCGTCGCCCGCGGGGCCGCGATTTGCGTGGAACACCTCGACGAATGGCGCGACGGGCTGGATGCGGGGGATGATATGTGAGTCTTTTCGTAGGACGGTTTTTCAAACCGTCCGTGTCAAACCGTGACAAATGGCGCAATCGTGACGGACGGTTTGAAAAACCGTCCTACGGAATACTGGCGGCATGGCGGCCGAATCGTCGAAACCGGTGCTGATCGCGACCCTGCTCACGGGGGGGACGGCGGCGGCGCTGATTGCGTGTTCGGCACACGTCGCCGGGTGGATTCGCCCGGCGGTTCGCGATGCGATTCGACCGGCACAGAAACGGTTGGATTCCATCGTCACGACGACAAAGACCGCCATCACCGATTGGGCCGGCGAAGAACGGCCGAGTGATGACGCGGCACAGCGCGAATCGAAATCCGCAAACGAAATCGCGCGGCGCCAACTCGAACTCGCGAACGCCCGCCTTCACGCCAAACTGCAACAGAAGGAACAACTCGGTACATCCCCCTATCGCGGTAACGGCGCGACGCCGCTGGTGCTGCCGGACATCGTCACGGCACGCATCCTCGGCGAGGAAACCGCCCGCATGTGGCGCGGTGGACTGCTGGCGGATCGCGGGACGCGGAGTGAACTGCGGGAATCGGACCTCGTTCTGCAGGACCACGCCCCGCTGGCCGACGTCGGAACCGATCACCGGCTCGAACAGGGCTTCCCCGTGTTCGCCGGCCGCACGGTCTTCGGGCGGTTGCGGAACGTCGGACGCTGGAGCTGCACAATTCAACGCGTCACCGCCGCCGATTTCCGAGGACACGCGCAACTCGTGCGGAAGACGGGCCGCGGCTTCGTGTTCGGGGTCGGCGGCGTGATCATCGGTGACGGAAACAGCCGCTGCAAACTGATGATGATCCCCGCGACGGAACCGGTTTCCGTCGGCGACCGCGTCTATACGCCCAGTGATGCGGGGTTTCCGTATCCGATGTTCTACGGCACCGTCGAGAAAGCGACGCCGGGGGCGACGCAGTGGGACATCATCGTCAAACCGGCTGCCGGCGACACGCGGCCGCGGACGGTGCAGATCCTGCGAAAGCGCTTCAACCCGGCCCGGAACGCGGAACTGGGGGCGAATGCAAATTGAAGTGAACAGGAGCGAACGGAGAAAACAGAGGAGAATGGAACGCTAATCTCCGCTGATCGAACGCTGATAAAGAAACGATCGAAGTGAAGCCTCTTCCATCAGCGTTCGATCAGCGGCGATCAGTGTTCCAACCTTCTTCTTCGAAGGCTTTTGGAACTGACCGAATGAAACACGCACTGTTGTTCTTACTGACCTATCTGGCCGCGGTGTTGCAGGCCGGGGGGCATTTCCGGTCGCCCGGCGACGGCGGCCCCGTGGCGTTTCTGCCGCTCGTGCTCGTGCTCGCCGTGTTTCTGTTCAACGACTGGCAGGCGATTGTGTGGGCCGGCGTGGTCGGGTTGGCCAGTGATTGCTTGAAATCCGATGCAATCGGCGTCGACATGCTGTGTGCGGTGCTGCTGGCCGGGGTCGCGCTGCGGATGCGGCGGGGGAAGCGGGCGAATTCGCCGTTGGTCGAGAGATTCCTGTTCGGCGGCGGAATGGTCTTCGCGTTCGGGTTGCTGTCGCAGGCGCTGAGCGTCACCGTCGCCCGCGAGACGGCGAACGCGGGCGTGCTGCTGTCGCTGGTGATCCAGCAATCGGCCGGCACGTTGACCGCCGGGCTGGTGTTTGTGTTGTGCTTCAATGCCGTCGTTCCGTTGTTGCCGCGCAGCCGTAGGTCAGGCTTTCCAGCCTGACCGGAACAACCCGGCAGTTGCATCATCACAAAGACCTCCCGGTCAGGCTGGAAAGCCCGACCTACGAATGCCATGCTCAACCGGGCCGTCAATTCGTTCGCCGACGACGCCGGCCGGGAAACCGACGGCGGGCGGTGGGAGACGGACCGGCATCCGACGCGGCGGCTCATCATGCTGTTCGCGGCCTTCGTGCTGCCGATGCTGGCGGTCGTCGGGCGGCTGTACGTGCTGCAAGGGGTGATGTCGCTCGATTTCTTCGACCCGCCGGATGCGACGACCGTCACCCACGAATGGGTCCCCGCCCGCGACGGTCGCATTCTTTCCGCCGACGGGCAGGTGCTGGCCGAAGACGTCGTGCGGTATGAAATCCACGCCCACTACCGCTGGCTGGAAGACCCGCCCAACCCCGGCTGGCTGCGACGGCGGGCGTTCGTGCGGCTGGGCAAGAGTGACCGCCGCAATCGGGAGATCGTCGAGACGGAAGAGCGCAAGGTGCTCGCCGAACGCGACCGGATGTGGCAACGGTTGAAGCAACTCATCCCTCGTGAAGCCGAGCGAATCGCGAAGGAACGATCGCGAATCCAACGCCGCGTCGAACACATGCTGGAAACCGTGGCGCGGCGACTGCAACAACGGCGGGAATCGCGGCAGGAATTGAAAGAGGAGCAACGCGACGAAGAGCCGACATCGGCCCGCGGCCTCTGGCGGACCGTCGTCAACGAGCTGACCACACCGCCGCACCGCAGCCGGCGCGAGCCGCTCGTGCTGCCGGAGCAGTCCGACTATCACCTGCTGCTGGACGACGTCGCGCCTCAGATCGCCGCGGAGATCGAAGCCAACCCGGAACTCTATCCCGGCCTGCGGGTCCGCTTCACTACACGGCGGCGGTACCCGCAGAACTCGCTGGCGGCGCACCTGGTCGGCTACCGGCTTCGCGAACCGCCGACGACCGCCGACGGCATTCGCGTCGACGAACTTCCCGGCAAACCGCTGCTTCCGCCGCGCACTCGGACCGTCGGCAAAACCGGCATCGAGAAGTCCTACGATGCGATCCTGTGCGGCCGGCCGGGGATTCGCAAAGTCATCCGCAACAGCCGCGGGGAAGTCCTGCGGACGGAAGTCATCCGCCCGCCTCAAGCCGGGAGTGACGTGGTCCTGTCACTGGACGTCGCCCTGCAGCGTCGGCTGGAACAACTGCTCGACGACCGCTTGCGGCTTAGCCGTCCCCCTAAAGTCGCGTCGACTCCAGAAGCCGCCAAACCGCCAACGCCGCCCGGCGGCGGCTGTCTCGTGGCGCTCGACGTCCACACGGGCGCGATTCTCGCCGCCGCGTCGGCCCCGCGGTTCGATCTGAACATCGTCGTCAACCACGATCCGGACGAATGGCGGAAGCTGAACGGCGATCCGCGGCGACCGTTCTTTCCACGTTCCATCGCGATGGCGTTGCCGCCGGGGTCGGTGTTTAAGGCGGTTTCCGCGGTCGCCGTGCTGGAAAGCGGTGCGATCGATCCCGCCGCGAAGCTGCACTGCCAGGGCTATCTCGACCGACCGGACCGCAACCGCTGTCTCGTCTACCGGCGGTTCGGCGTCGGCCACGGCGACATGGATCTGGGCGACGCGATCTGCCGCAGTTGCAACGTCTACTTCTATACCGCTGCCCGTAAACTGGGACCGCGACCGTTGACGGACTGGGCACAGCGATTCGGTCTGGGGGAACCGACGGGAGTCGACCTGCCCGGGGAGAAGCCGGGGCATGTGCCGAATCCGTTGAGTCGCGGTCGCAAGCGGCGGCCTTGGTATCCGGGGGACACGTTGGGAATGGCAATCGGCCAGTCGCGGCTGACGACGACGCCGCTGCAGATTGCCCGGATGATGGCCGCCGTCGCCAACGACGGGAAACTCGTCACGCCGCACTTGCTGCGCCGCATCGGCGCCGCCGGCCATGTAGGTCCGGACGGCCCGTCCGGACCTCGGTCGCACAATTCGCTTCGGTCAAGTCGAACGCACCATTCGAACGCAACGCCTCACGAGGTCCGGACCGGCGGTCCGGACCTACTTGCCGGCGACACGACTTCATTCCCCGCGACGCCGATTCCCGGACTGGGCGGTTCCACGTTGAGCCGTGTCCGCGACGGCCTGCGGAAGGTCGTGCAGGACCGCCACGGCACCGGCTACAAGTACGCCCGCTTGCCGGAGATCGAATTCGCCGGCAAAACCGGCACTGCGGAAGTCGGCGGCAACCGCCCCGACCACGCCTGGTTCGCCGGTTACGCCCCGGCGAACAACCCGCGGGTGGCGTTCGCCGTGGTGCTGGAACACTGCGGCAGCGGCGGCCGCGAAGCGGGGCCGGTGGCGAAGGAACTGGTGCGCTCGCTGCTGGCAACGGGGTTGATCCGGGGCACGTCGACGGCGCGGCGTGACACATCAGCGGCCGGTCGTTGATCAGCGATGATTGCTTGATTGATCAAGTCGGGTCACGGCGTGCGATTCCGAGTTCCCGTCGAACATCATCAGGTGTCAACGCAAGACCTGCACGGCGTTGTGCGCGGGCGCGTTCGAGAATGGCGAGGAATTGCGGATTGGAAGCCAACGCCAAGCTGTCGAGGTCGTTGTCTAAGACGGGCATCAGCGCGGCCACGGTTTGCCCGCCCTGAGTGACCAAAAGCGGTTCGGAACCGAGATTTCGGGCATAATCACCCAGCGAATCCCTGGCATCGTCCAACTCGATCGTCTTCATAGCTCGATTTCCTCGCCTCCGACAAACAGTCGGCTCCCCATTTTGAAGCCGACGGCCAGAATCGTAACCACCGGCTCGCCAATCGTCTCACCGGCCTGGTCTTCGGTCTGTTCCGTCTGCAAGATGTCGTAAAACGCACGAAAATCGCCGATTCGCAATTCCCATGTCGCCAGATCGTTCGGTTCGAGCGGCTTTCGATGTCGGGTGACGACGTCGGGCTGGTACGTCAGTTGGTCATCGATCGTATCGACCACGATCCGCTGATCCCGCGCATTCAGGCCGCGCAAATGGTCCAACGCAATCGGCATATAGTCGATCCGATACGGCAATGGTCTCTCTCATTGGGCTGCCGAATGATACGACTTCACAGCGGCTTGCGTCCCAGCAAATGAAGCGCTTCCCCTCGCACGAGGGATAGCTGCTCGCTCAACTCGACCAGCGACTCGAGGTCGGCGCGTTCGGCCTCGCTGAGCAAGCCCTCCGTGTTGCGGTCCATCAACTCCTGCAGTTTTTGATCGGTACGCTCGGGGAATTTCAGATCTCCGAGCCATTCACTCCACTCCACCGGAGCTTCGACAAATGCCGCCATTTCTCACCTTTACAATGCGCTCGTGGTGTTGACTTTCTTAAGCCAGTATACGCTGCTGAAGCCGAAATCGGAACAGGCATTCCCGATCCTGATTGGGTGTCGCAATCCCACGAACCTTGGCCGACCCGCCCCGTGTCACTAGACTTCGAGGATCGAAGTCTCACGGAGTATCCATCGAACATGCGTGTCGTGCTGGCGATGAGCGGCGGAGTCGACAGCTCCGCCGCGGCGAAGCTGCTGCTGGAGCAGGGGTACGACGTCGTCGGGCTGTTCATGCGGTCCGGAGCGACGGAAGAGACGGTCTGCGCGACGGGCGGCGACAGCGACCTGCCGGTCGTCAGCGCGAAGAGCCACAAGCAGGGCTGCTGCTCCGCCAGCGACGCCGCCGACGCGCGGCGGGTGGCCGATTCGCTGGACATTCCGTTTCACGCGCTGAATTTCTCCGACGCCTTCGGACGGATCAAGGACTACTTCGCCGACGAATACCTCGCCGGCCGCACGCCGAATCCCTGCGTGATGTGCAACAACTGGCTGAAATTCGGCAAGCTGTGGGACTTCGCGCGGCAGGTCGGAGCGGAGTGGATCGCGTCGGGGCACTATGCGCGGGTGGTCTCCGTAGGTCAGGCTTTCCAGCCTGACCGGAGCAGCTCGATCGCTCCGGAATCCAAGGACGATCCGGTCAGGCTGGAAAGCCTGACCTACGGCCTGTTCCGCGGCAAGGACCGCGGGAAGGACCAGTCCTACGTCCTGTTCGGGATCAACCGCGAACTGCTGGGCCGCATTCTGTTTCCGGTGGGGGACTTCGAGAAGCCGGCGATTCGCGAGCTGGCCCGCGAGACCGGGCTGCGGGTGGCCGACAAGCCCGACAGCCAGGAAATCTGCTTCATTCCCGACAACGACTATGCCGGGTTCATCGCACGCTACCGAGGACCGCGCGACACGGCCGGCGAGGTCGTCGACACGGCGGGCACCGTTCTCGGCCGGCACGACGGCTACGAACGCTACACCGTCGGCCAGCGCCGCGGCATCGGGATTGCGTTCGGCTCGCCGCGGTACGTGGTGGCGATCGAACCGGAATCCCGCCGGGTGGTCATCGGCGAGAAGGACGACCTCGCCTGCCCGGTGCTCGAAGCCGACCGGCTGAACTGGCTCGTCGACGGCCTGCCGTCGCGGTTCACCTGCCACGCGCAGATTCGCTATCGGCACACCGCCGCGGAAGCGGAGGTGGTTATCGTTGATGAAGACCGGATGCGCGTCCGGTTTACCGATCCGCAGTACGGCGTGACCCCGGGACAGGCGGTCGTCCTGTACGACGGGGACCGAGTCTTAGGGGGCGGGTGGATTCGCGGGCGTCATCCGTAGGACGGATTTCCAATCCGTCCGGACGGTTTGAAAACCGTCCTACGGAATCGTGTCGGCGCCACAGATGCCTGGGAATGGCATTCCCCCATCCGGTTTGGCTACCATATTCAGCGGAGGGAACGCCGGCGGCCGCGCCGGCGACGTTCGGGCCGGCCTCCGTGATGGAAGGACGCTATGGGCAAGGAATACATTCTGACGATCACCGCGGCCAACCGCATCGGCATTCTGGCGGCGATCAGCAACGCGATCGCCGAGTTGAGCGGCGACATCCGCGAGTTGAGCGTGACGGTGATCGGGCGGTTCTTCACGATCATCCTCACCGCCGAGTTCCCCGAGCATCGCGAGCCGGGCGTCGTCGTCGACCACCTGCGGGACATCGGCCGGCCGTACGGTCTGGAAGTCGTCCTCAAGGACCCGTCGCAGGAACAGTTTCAGCCCGCCGTCGCCGAAGCAACGACGACCTACTACCTCACCCTGTCGGGCGAAAACCAGCCCGGCCTGATGCGGCGGATCGCGGCGAGGCTCGCGCAGGAGAACATCGACATCTCGCACCTGTACGCGGTCTGTGACGACGGCGTTTATAAGATGATCATCCAGCTTGCCGTCCCGCCGGATGCCGATCTCAACGCGCTGCGCACGTCGCTGGAGTCGCTGCACGAGGCAGGCCCGACGGCCGTCCAACTGCACACCGCCGAAGAGTTCCAAGTCGCCGGTTCCGCCCGTCCGTTGCGGGCGCAGTTTCCCACGTCACGGGCTTCCGATTGATTTACAGCGCCTCGAACTCCTTCGGAAACCGCCGCATCAGCCAGCGGGATTCATAGTTCCCGAGGTGCTTCCAGCCGAGGCTCTCGAAGACGTCGCGGCGTTTTTTGTGGTACCAGTACATCGGCTTCGAATCGGGAATGTGCCGGTTGAGCAGCTTCAGCGCCTGCCCGTAATGCCCCTTCCGTCGGTCGCGGCGGACGCGGAGCAGGAAGTACTTGCGGTCGGTCGTGTCGACCCACTTTTCCAGCTCGGCGAACGTCGCCGAGAAGGCTTTGTCCTGGGCGGCTTTGTCTTTGATGGGATGCTTCGCCAGCACGTCGGGCAGTTCGCGATAACCGATCGCCCGGCCTTTGCGGTACAGCGTGTCGGCCAGGATCGCTTTCAGCCGGTCGAACTTCTTCCGCCGGGCGACGGCTTTCGGATCATCCTTGTTGACGTTCGTCCCGTATTCGCGGGCCATCGCCTCAGTGTCGATCTGCATCAGCACGGCGTCAGCGGCCTTGATGATCTCTTCGAGCCGATCGTGGCGGAAATCGACGTGGTCCAGAAACTTCAACCGGGCGACTAGCACGTCGAGGTCCTTGGGGTCCTTCTTCAGCAGTTCGGATGCGATCGACTCAAACCGTTTGTGATCTTTGCCGGATTCCGCAAGCTTCCGCAGCTCGGCGAGCTTCAACAGGCGGAGGCGGGACTCCCAGGTGCCCGTCATGGGCATTGCCGGCGTTTTCGGTTTTTCGACGGAACGCATGCGGCCGGTTCCCGACAGGACGAAGACGATCGGATACCCGCCGGGACGATGCGCGGATCCCGACTGCGACGAGTCGGATTTGCCGTAGGTGATCGTCCCCAGGAAAACGTCACCGTCGACAGCCGACTTCGGGAGCGACGAGACGGCGGGGGAGGCGATTTCCAGTGCGACGTGCTGCCCCTTCGCGAGCAGTTTCCGCACGAACGACCCCTGCCGCCACGCCGCTCCGACGCGGGAACGGTAAATCGACAGCGAGATGCTCTTCGGCAGCGGGCGGTCGAGTGCCAGCGGCGTTTTCTTCAGCCTTTCCAGCACCAACACGTCGCCGTGACGGATTTGCAGCTTGAGCGTGTGTTTCCCCTTCTGCAGCGACACCGGCGAGGGCCAGATGTCGTCGGCCCCCACGCGGCGTTTCCCTTTGTCGAACAGCACCCACAGAAAGTGCCCCAGCGGCGCGTCGTACAGCAGGCCGTCGATCTGCGGGAAACGCGGCGTGACCGTTCCCTTGGCCGCCTGCTCGAATTCATACGTGAGGACCAGCTCGGAGATCGGCTGTCCGTTGAGCAGGCGGTCCCGCTTCGACGTCAGCGTGCGGATGACGGCCTTTGTCGGCTGGTGGAAAGTGCGGTGCGTCGTCAGCTTCGCCGCGGGATCGACAGTCTCGCTTCTCAGCAGCGATTCGACTTCGACGCGGGCCGTGGGGGAGCCGCCGGCCAGCGCAACCCGCTGTTGGTCGGGCCTCAGGCCGCGGAACGTCAGCTTCACTTCGACCCGCGACGAACCGAGGCTCGACCAGTATTGGGCCAGGCAGACTTCCAGCAGGTGCCCCGTCGAAACGGGAAAGCTCTGCACGTCGGGTTTGCCGTTGGCGAGCGAGACGTAGCGGAGGGTCGCGGTGTCGTCGATCGATTCCCCGTACAGGGCCTGCATCTTGTGCACGAGGATCGTGCGGTTTTCGCCGCCGGCGGTGTGCAGCGTCAGCGACAGATCGAACCACGTCGCCCCCCGCGGGACAACGAAAAACCGCCGGCAGGCCACACCGGGTTCGAACGAGAGCGTTTCGCGGTACAAGTTGCTGCTTTCCGTAGGACGGGTTTTCAACCCGTCCGGGCTTTGATTGCGGCGATTCTTGCGAAGGGCGGTACCGTGAAGCGGCAGGGAAGAAGACACGGACGGGTTGGAAACCCGTCCTACGGAAGCAGCGCCGTTCACCGGCAGCAGCGCCGTCACCGGCACGCGGAACAGCGGGCCGCGGGTGGGGCGGTCGGCGTCGTAGCCGAGGACTTCCGCGTAGTGAGCGCCGGGCGGAAGCTTCGTCGGGTCGGCCTGCACTTCGAACGTCATCCCGCCGTGCGTCATCACGCCGAACTCGCCGGTCTCGACCCACTCGGCGGTCGATTTCAATGCGATCCGCAACTCGAAGTCGATCTTTTCCTTCGATTTCGTCTTCTCCGGAGAGATCGGCCGCACGCTGACGGTCGCCTTCGCCGCCCGGCAGGTCTGCGTCCGTTCCCGGAGATAAATCCCGCGACTGCCGTTGCCGCCGAGCACGCGCACGCGAAACCGCGGCGATTCACCGGGAGCCTCGGCGTGCTTCAGGATGTGTTCGAGGGCTTTGTCGACCTGAATCAGCCCGGCCCCCTGCGCGAAGACGTCGACGGTCTTCATACGTTGGGCCGTGTTCTTGAGCGCCCGCACGACGCTGTACGGCGAATACTTCGTACCAGTCGCCTTCGCGGCGGAAAGCAGCAGCGCGATGCCGCCACAGGCGTTGGGGGAGGCCATTGAGGTGCCGTTCATCCGCTGGTTCTTCCGCAGCGTCCACGTGGGTACCGGTGCGATCGCGCCGCCGGGGGCGAAGACGTCGACGCCGAGGTCCCCGTCGAACGCCGGGCCGCGCGACGTCCACGTGTAGGGCAGCCCCGGCAGTTTTTTCCGCAGCGTGTATTCGACGGCCATCATCTGCGGCGAGACGTAGGCCCCCACGCCGATGACGTCGCTGGTCGTTCCGCCCGGCGCGCCGACGGTCGACAGGGCCGGCCCTTCGTTCCCTGCGCTGGCCACAAAGATCACGCCATGTTTACGGACGATCTCGTTGCAGGCGTCGATGACCATGCCCCGATTGGGGATCGTCGTCGCTTCGCCGTAGCTCATGTTGATCAGGTCGCACTTCGCGTCGACGACGGCCCGCAGCCCCCGGAGAAGCGCGCCGGCGGTCTCCATGCCGTCCAGCCGCGTGTCGCCGATCTTGACCGACACGATCTGCGCCCCCGGTGCGATGCCGTTAAGTTCCGGCTGGTCGGAATAATGCGCGGCGACGATGCCCGCCACGTGTGTGCCGTGCGCGCCCGACTCGACGACGAGCGATAGCCGTTTGCCGCCGTCGTCGATGTTGGCGACGAAGTTCACCGCGAACCCGTTGCCGAAGGTGCCGTACTTCCGCTCGGAGCGGAAGTTCGTCAGCACGGCTTCCTCGGCGAGATCGCCGTCTTCATCGGTGTCGACGACGGCCCGCCACGCTTTGCCGTCGTGAAAGACGACGCAGTCGTACACCGGCCCGGGGTCGGGAAAATCTGCCATCGCCCGCAACTGTTTCAACCGCTCGTCCAGATCGGCCTTTTCGCGTCGTAGCGGAATTCGTGAGAATTCCGCCGAGCCGCGTTTCGCGGTGGAGCGCTGGCCGGCAGAATTCTCACGAATTCTGCTACGTTTCTGAATCTGTTCCCGCAGCTTCGCCTCGGTCGCGCGCTGCGCCTTCTGGAACTTCTCGCGGCGTTGCGTCTTCAACCGCCTGACGAGCGAACTGGGGAACAGGTCGTAGCCCGCCTTGATGCCGAGGCGGTACGTTCCCTTCGGATTGTGCCAGTTCTTGCCGATTCTCAGCTTCCGCCCGGTGAGTCCTTCCAGCACGCCGTCCTTTGCTTTCTGCTCTTTGCTCAACAGCACGTCGCCGCTGCCGGTGGCGTCGATGACGTCGACAATCTTCGGCCGCCCGTCCGGCGTCGTCTGCAACCCGGCGGCCCCCGGATCGACGCCGGTGTCGAAGATTGCGACCGTCACGCCGCGGCCGTCGTATTCGGGGTGCTTCTTGAGCAGTCGCAGCGCCCCGATTTCGTCCTTGGGGAGCAGCCCGGTTTTGGGGAAGGGTTTGATGACGGGGTCGGCGGGGAGGGCGCGGTTCGCGGGGAGCAGGAACAGGGCGACGAGAACCGCGGTGAAGGAGCGGTGCATGCAGCGTCTCCGAGCGGGAATCAAAGGAAATCCTGTTCGATTCTACGCCACGCCCGGAGCGGATGCGACTCGCCGACATACGTAGGACGGTTTTTCAAACCGTCCGGACGGATTGGAAATCCGTCCTACGGAACCGGCACCACGGCGGCCAGATCGGAGATCATTTCCAGCGTCGCGGCTTCCACGGCCTCCTGCCAGCGGGCGTCGCCGAACTGATCGCGGTACGGGTCGCGCGAGTGGGCGAAGTTGATGTTGCGGGAACTGTTGACGAGCGCCCCGAGGCCGTCCGCCGTGAACGCCGCCGCCACGTCCGCAGCGCTGCCTCCCTGAGATCCGTAACCGGGTACGAGAAACGGCACGTGCGGCATCGCGGCCCGCAGTTCGGCGAGTTCCTCCGGACAGGTCGCCCCGACGACGGCACCGATCGGGCCGAACGGTTCCTCATCGCGGTGCCGGTTCGACAGGTCTTCTACGAAGGTGCCGATGTCGCGATACAGCGGCACGGCGTCCACCGCGCGATCCTGAAACCGCCCGGCTCCCGGGTTGCTCGTCCGCACCAGCACGTAGATGCCGGCCTTGCGTTCGACGGCCACGGTGACGAACGGTTCGAGCGTGTCCGGCCCGAGAAACGGGTTGACAGTCAGTGCATCGGCGGCCCACGCGGCGGCGGCGGGGTCAACGCCTGCGAGATACCCGCGGGCGTAGGCTTCGGCGGTCGAGCCGATGTCCCCGCGTTTCGCATCGCAGATGACGATCAGCCCCCGCTCCCGCGCCCGCCGGATGACCCGCCCCAGCACTGCCGTTCCTGCCGGCCCACATTCCTCGAAAAACGCCGCCTGCGGTTTGACCGCCGGCACGAGCGGGGCGACGACGTCGATCAGGTCGAAGGCGAAGGCTTCAAACGCCGCGGCGACCAGCGACCAGCGGTCCGGCGGGTCCTGCTTCTCGGCGGCTTCGACGCAGGGCCGCGGCAGCTTGTCGAACCGCGGGTCGATCCCCACCAGCGCCGGCGTGCGCTTCGCGTGGACGGCGGCGTGCAGACGGGTCGCGTAGTTAGACATCGTTCACGAAAGAGTTGACAGTTGAGAGTTAAGAGTTGAGAGTTAACTCTCAACTCTCAACTCTCCACTCTGATCGAGCGTATCAGTTTTTGCCGGGCCGGACTACTCCGACCCCATTTGGTTGGGAGCGTGGCGGACGCTGCCAGCATCCGCGCGGACGCTGGCAGCGTCCGCCACGGAACAGCCGGACGCACTCGTTTCCGACGGGGACCGACGATTGGCCGACGGGCACGCGGGTTGTTACAGTGGTTGGTCGTTGAGCTGATTCTGACAGGAAAGCCCCGCCATGCCCGAGCCGTCGCCGATTCGCGTCAAAACGCTGGACCACGTCACGCTGGTCGTGAAGGACCTCGAAGCCAGCCGGCGGTTTTACTGCGACCTGCTGGGAATGCGACAGGTGCAGCGGCCGGGATTTTCGTTCGACGGCCGGTGGTTTCAAGCGGGAAGCACGCAGATCCACCTGATTCTCGAGCACGACCGCTCCGGCCCGTCGGGCGAAAACACGGCCGACCTGAAGAAATCGAGCCGCAACCGGCATTTCGCCTTCGAGGTGGACGACGGCCGGACCGCGGCGGCGGCACTGACCGATCTCGGCGTGCCGATTCTGTCCGGCCCGCAGGTGCGGCCCGACGGGGCGGTGCAGGTGTTCGTGACCGACCCGGACGGCCACGTGGTGGAACTCTGTTCGCCGCCGACCGGCTGAAGCCGAAGAACGGGGACAGGTCCATTTTCCCGGGTGGGCGGTCAGACAAAGCTTCGCGGGGGGGCGGGAAAATGGACCAGTCCCCTTTTTCGCTTTCCGTGTGCATTTCCTGCTGGAATCCGCCGGGATTCGTCCTCTATACTCAATGCAATGACGCCTTGGCGCACCGTTTGCGCGAACACCGTGATTCACGATTGCAAAGGCCGCTGAATGTCGAATTCGTCCAAGTACATGGTGTTCGGTTCGATGGGGGTGGCGGCGCTGGTCGCCGTGGCGGCGCTGGCGGACATCTTCATGAAGGTCCCGTTCCGCGGACGGGTCGTGATGGACATCATGTTCCTGCTCGGCGCCGCCCTGGTGATCTTCATGGGCTGGGACGCCTATCGCGAGTCGAAGTAGGCCCGGACCTCGACGGGAGGAAGGGGACAGGTCCATTTTCCCGGGTGAGCGTTCAGACAGAGCGGCGCGGTGGGGCGGGAAAATGGACCAGTCCCCCGCACGGGCCGAAGCTACTCCGTCGACGGTTCCGAGGGAGAGGACGCGACGCGGCCCCAGCGGCGTTCGTGCTGGGCCTTGCGGCGCTGTTCCTGCAGGCCTCCCATCAGCAGATCGATGGCCCGCGCCAGGGCGCGAAACGCCCGCTGGTGAACGCCGGAGCCCAGCGCGCTCTTCACCTCTTGGAACTCCGTTTCGTGCAACTTCCAGTCGACGTTCCAGCCCTCTTCAACCGCCGTCCCCTGCATTTCCGATTCGATGGCGGCGAGCTGGTTGAGGAACTTGCGGGTCAGCCGTGCGTCCGCCGTGCGGTACGGCCGCCAGAGAATGGTTTCCTCCCCCGATTGCCCGCCGGCCTGCGCGCGCGGAGTTCGCAACCAGTTGAGGACGAACGCCACCAGGCCGATCAGCGCCACGCCGAGCACGAGCACGCCTTGCACGGCGAACTGCAGCAGGATCAGCGAAATCCCCAGCACGAAGCCGATGCCCGCCCCCCAGCCGGCCGCCAGCCAGCGCCAGTCGACGGGCGTCGTAGCGACGGCCGCGGGCGCGATTTCCACCGGGTGCATGCCGGCGGGCAGGTCTCCCACGCGAGCGATGACGACCGTCACGTTGTCCGACCCGCCGCGAAGGTTCGCCAGGTTCACCAGCAGCCGGCTGGCCTCGCCCGGGGGCAGCTCTCCCGCGATCGTGCCGATCTCGTCGTCCTTCACGTGGTTCGTCAGACCGTCGGAACAGAGCACGTACGTGTCGCCCGGCATCACCGCGTAAGGCCCTTCGACGTCGACCTGCACCGATTGATCCGGTCCGAGCGACCGCGTGATGACGTGCCGCGGTTCGAACAGAAAGATCTCGTCCGGCCGCATCCGCCCCTGCCGCAGCAGCTCCCACTGCAGGCTGTGGTCGAAGGTCAACTGGTCGATGCGGTCTCCCCGCACGCGGTACACGCGGCTGTCTCCGACGTGGGCGATGACCGCACCGGCGGGGGAGAGAACCAGCGCCGAGCAGGTGGTCCCCATCCGCTCGAATTCACGGTTCAGCGAACCGCGCTCGAAGATGTTGCGGTTCGCGACTTCCAGCGCGTTCTTCAATGCCGCGGGGACGGGCTGCTCGCGCGACTTGTAAAACGTGTGGGGAACGGTGTCGGCCGCGATCTTGCTGGCCAGCTCGCCGACGGCGTGGCCGCCCATGCCGTCCGCGACGAGAAACAGGTGCCCGTGCGATTCAAACGCACCGCGATCCTGGCAGATCTGGACCGAGAGCGAGTCCTGATTGTTTTCGCGGCGGAAGCCGATATCGCTTCGCGACGCATACTTGACCGACTGCTCCCACCGCATGAGGGCTCCCACGACTGTCGATGATCAGGGGCCGGTCGCGACGATTCGCTCCCGCGAATTCGGGAACCGACGGCCGGGCGACGCGGACCGTACCGTCGCGAATCTGTTTGTTCGTTGCCGGACCGGCACTCTGTCTATCGACAACATCATTCTATCCTAGCCCGGTTTGCGGCGAAACACCGCGCCGCGACGGGGCAAACCGCGCCCATGCGCCGGGAAGCCGCCGGAAATCGCAACCTGCGTCGCGGATGCGATTTGCATCGGGAACGTCAATTGCGATGCGAGATGGCACTTCCGCCGCGCACAGGCTTGACACAAAAAAAACACCTCACTACCATCTCGCCAGAGTCGCCGATCACAACTTCTCACCGGTGCGCGGGTTGCACGTTTTGCGGCCGTCAGGTCCCAAGATCGTCGTCAATTCGATTCGGCATCGAGGGAATCGAGTGTCGGCGGCGTGCGTAAACCGGTTTCAGGAAACAGGTCCAATCTCCAGAACGAGACGGCGGGAACGCGGAAAGGGCGCAGCATGACTCACGTCGTGGCCGAACCATGCTTCAACTGCAAGTACACCGACTGCGTGACGGTCTGCCCGGTCGAGTGTTTCTACGAAGGCGAATCGATGCTCTACATTCACCCCGATGAATGCATCGATTGCGAAGCCTGCGTTCCCGAATGCCCCGTGGAAGCGATTTTTCACGAGGACAATCTGCCCAGCGAATGGTCGGACTACACCGCGTTGAACGCCGAGCTGGCCACTCAATGCCCCGTCATCACGGAGCAGAAGGAATCCCTCGCCTCCCAGGGCGCCGATTGCCCGGGCGCGAAGTAGTCCTGATCGGAAAGAATGTACGACGGCCTTCCAAGGCCGTCGGATGTTGGGGGAGGCCTCCTCTGATCGACGGCCTTGGAAGGTCGTCGTACGGTGTCAATACCGCGGCAGCGTCGGGTCGATTTCCAGCGCCCACTGGTCGATGCCCCCTGCCAGACTCCTGGCTTGCGAAAACCCCTGCGCGCGGAGCCACATCGCCACTCGCAGGCTGCGGCCGCCGTGGTGGCAATGGACGACGATTTCGTCGTCCCGCCGCGATTCGAGTTCCGAGACGCGACCGGCGATTTCGCTCATCGGCAGCAGCACGGCCGATTCGATCCGCACCAGCTCGAACTCGTCTTTCTCGCGGCAGTCGACGAGCAACAACGGGTTGCCTGCGTCGAGGCGGGCCTTCAAATCCGCGCACGAGATCTCGATCGGGTTTGTTTCGGGTTGTGCGGCCACGGTGATTGCCTCGTCCGGCCGAAATGTCGTGCATTTGACGGATTGTTGGCGGTCGTCGCGGGAATTGCAAACCCGCGCATAGTGGATGCCGCCGGCATCCACGCGGACGCTGGCAGCGTCCGCCACGGGCCGTTCGCGGTCGCAAATTGCCTTCGGAGGCCCTCGGACTTAGAATACACCCGGCGGCGCACGCCAAGGTGTGCCGCGGAACGAACGGCTTTCCTCCCTCAGACGAACCCCCAGCCAGACCGGCCTCCCCCGACGCACTCCGGGAATCGCTCCCACTCGCACGAAACTTCCGACGGATTCGAACCGACATGCAGGACACTCCGATCCGGGGCGCGTCGACCGACGCCCCGACTTTGACCGGGCTGCTGGCGCCGTTCGACTACGTCCCGCGGACACGGGTCGTCTTCGGAGCCGGGACCGTTGCGCGGCTGGGGGAGCTGGCCGCGGAACTCGGCGGGCGACGGGTGTTTCTCGTGACGGACAAGGGGTTGCGCGACGCCGGGCATGAGCAGCGGGGGATCGAATCGCTGAAATCCGCGGGCTTGCAGGTCACGGTCTTCGACGAGACCACGCCGAATCCCACCACGGACGACGTCGACCGGGCGCTGCTGCTCGCGCGACGGGACGACGTGGACCTCATCGTCGGCCTCGGCGGCGGAAGCAGCATGGACTGCGCCAAGGGGGTCAACTTCCTGCTGACCAACGGCGGCCGGATGGAAGACTACTGGGGCGTCGGCAAAGCGGCGAAACCGATGCTGCCCATGATCGCCGTCCCCACCACCGCCGGCACCGGCAGCGAAGCGCAGTCGTTCGCGCTGATCGCACAGGCGGGGTCGCATCGCAAAATGGCCTGCGGCGACAAGAAGGCCGCGTGCAAGGTCGCGATCCTCGACCCGGAGCTCACCCTCAGCATGCCGGCGTCGGTCACGCGGGCCACCGGCATCGACGCCCTCAGCCATGCGCTGGAAACCTACGTCACGCGGCCGCGAAACGCGATCTCGCAGTTGTTCAGCCGGCAGGCCTGGAAGCTGCTGGCCCGCGGCTTCCCCGAGGTGCTGGCCAATCCCGCCGGCATGGAAGGCCGCTCGGCCGTGCTGCTCGGCGCCCATCTCGCCGGGGCCGCCATCGAGAACTCGATGCTCGGCGCGACGCACGCGCTGGCCAATCCGCTTTCGGCGCGGTTCGGGACGACGCACGGAGTGGCGATCGGGATCATGCTTCCGCACGTCATCCGCTATAATGCGCAGGCCGTCGCTCCGTTGTATACGCGGCTGGCGACCGAGATCGATCTCTGCGAACACGACGACCCCGCGGGTTCGGGCAAGCTCGCGGACTTCGTTGGGGAGTTGATCGGCGAATCCGGCTCTCCGACGGACCTGAAATCGCTCGACGTCGACCGCGGCCTGATTCCCACGCTGGCCGCCGAGGCCGCCGAACAATGGACCGCGACCTTCAACCCCCGCCCGGTGGACGTGAATTCCCTGCAGGAGCTGTACCAATGCGCGTACTCGAACAACGGCCGCGTCTGAGAGAGATCGCGTTCCTTTGCGCGGCTTTCGCAGTCTCGTTCGCGTCGACGACAGCCGCGGCGGATGCGAAACCGGCACCACCCACGAAAACAAGCTGGGCGTCCTTCCGCAACGGCCTGCTGCAACAGGGCATCGCCGGCAGCACGCTGCCGGAGAAGCTGGAGCTGCTCTGGAAGAAGAAAACCGAGCACGGCGTCGTGGCAACCGCCGCCATCGTGGGCGAGCACGTCTACGTGCCGGCGCTGAGCGGCCTGCTGTTCTGCTTCGACCGCAAATCGGGCAGGGAGATCTGGAAATACCGCTCGGTCGCCGACCCGAAGGAATTCGCCCCCGGAATGGTCAGCGCTCCGACGGTCACCGCGGACACCGTCTTCGTCGGCGATGAAGACGGCGTCCTGCACGCGCTCGACCGCGCGACCGGCGGGAAACGCTGGACGTTCAAGACCGATGCGAAAATCCCCGGCGGCGCGCAGGTCGTCGGCGACAAAGTCATCTTCGGTTCGTACGACAGCTTCCTGTATTGCGTGGACGCGAAGAAGGGGACGCTGGTCTGGAAGTTCCAGACGATGGACCGCATCAATTGCGCCCCCGCCATCGCCGGCGACTTCACGTTCGTCGCCGGCTGCGACATGCACCTGCGGCGGATCAACATCAAGACACAGAAACAGATCGCCGAATTCGATCTGAAGGCTTTCCTCATCGCTTCCCCAGCGATCATCGGCGACTTTCTGTACGTCGGCACGCAGAAGGGACTGGTCGTCTCTTACAACTGGAAGACCGACAAGATCCAGTGGCGATTCGGCGACCAGGAGAAGGGAACCGAAGTCCGCGCTTCGGCCGCCGTCACCGACAAGTACGTCGTCGTCGGCATGCACGACAAACGGCTGTACTGCCTCGACCGCAAGACCGGGAAAGAAATCTGGAGCTTCCGCACCCGCGCCCAGATCAACAGCTCGGCCGTCATCGTCGGCGACCGGGTCTTCTTCGGCTGCGACGACCGCAACGTGTACGAAGTCCGCCTCTCCGACGGCAAACCGCTCTGGAAATTCAACGCCGGCCACGCCGTCACCGCCGGCCCCGCCGTCGGCGAAGGCGTGCTCGTCTTCGGCGGGGCGGACAGCGGGGGGTTCATTTACTGTTTCGGGAAAAAGGAATGAGCCCGCGTAGGACGGATTTTCAATCCGTCCGTGCCCAACACGATCGATTGTGATGGACGGTTTGAAAAACCGTCCTACGAAAACTGGTCTATCGTCATGCCAACTGAAACCGCCACCGAAGTCGGCAGTTATTTCATCTCGAACTATCCGCCCTTCTCACAGTGGAAGCGGAAGTTCGTCCCCGAAGCGCTGGCCGCGTTCGACCGCGAACCGGATCGGTCGGTGCCGTTGGGGCTCTACATCCACATTCCCTTCTGCCGCAAGCGATGCCGGTTCTGTTACTTTCGCGTCTACACCAACCAGAACGCCCAGGCGATCGAAAACTACGTCTCGTCGCTGGAGCGGGAATTCCAACTGCTCAGCCAGAAGCCCGGCGTGCAGGGCCGCAAACTCGACTTCGCGTATTTTGGGGGGGGGACGCCGTCGTATCTCAGCTCGCGGCAACTGAAGTCCCTCGCGGCGCGGCTGACGGAATACCTCTCCTGGGACAGCGCCCAGGAAGTGACCTTCGAATGCGAGCCGGGGACGCTCAGCCAGGAGAAGGTGCAGACGCTGAAGGACATCGGCGTCACGCGGGTCTCGCTGGGAGTCGAGAACTTCGACGACACGATCCTCGAGGAAAACGGCCGGGCGCATCTCTCGCCGGAAATCTTCCGCGCCTACGACTGGATTCAGCAGGCCGGCTTCCCGCAGGTCAACATCGATCTCATCGCCGGGATGATCGGCGAGACCGACGAGAACTGGATGCGCTGCGTCGAAAAGGCCACCGAGATGGCCCCCGACAACATCACCATCTACCAGATGGAACTGCCGCACAACACGATCATCTCGCAGGAAATCAAAGAGCACGGCATCGAATCCCCCGTGGCCGACTGGACGACGAAGCGCCGCTGGATGAACGACTCGATGAACCGGCTGCTCTCCGAGGGCTACCAGATTTCCAGCGGTAACGAGCTGGTCCGCAGTCTGCAGACCGACCGCTTCGTGTACCGTGACAACCTGTTCCGCGGGTCGGACATTCTCGCGACCGGCGTGTCGTCGTTCGGGCACTTTCAGGGAACGCATTACCAGAACTACGATGCGATCGAGGAATACATGGCGGCCGTCGGCGAGGGCCGGCTGCCGATCAACCGCGCCCTCACGCCGACGCCGCACCAGAAGCTCATCCGCGAATTCGTGTTGCAACTGAAGGAAGGCCGCACGTCGGCGGCGAAGTTCCGCCGCCGATTCGGCGTGAACGTCCTCGACGAATTCGCCGAACCGCTCCGCAACCAGGCGGTCGCCGGCTACCTCACCGTGGACGGCGACGAAATCGTCCTCACCCGCAAGGGCCTGCTGCAGGCCGACAGCCTGCTGCCGGAGTATTTCGAGGAACAGCACCGGGCGGTGAGGTATACGTAACCCATGGCATCGAATGAACTGCCTCGCTTTCTCTATCGAGGGACCACGAGAGGATGGCCGGGAAACGACGCCAGCCGTGAGGAGAACCGTACATGCGCGACCACGGACCCCCTGGTCGCTACGGTCTTTGCAGTACACTGCCGTCACTTCGGTGCAGCCGTGCTTCACGTGTTCGACACGCGGGACTACGAAATTGTGGAATCGACGAATTGCCTGGCGAATATCGAGGCGGAAGTTCTGGTGAAATCGAATCCGCTGGACTTTGCGGCCGCCGCGGTGCGTACAATAGACGTAGACGAAGCGATTGAGATTCTCGACGCCATGGGATTCGAGATTCCGAACCGATTGCCGGCGAGCGCGGTGCAATTGACGCGGTTTCTTCAGATCGAACGCGACCGACGGCTTCAGCCCGATCAGATCGCCGAGTTCAACAGACGATGCGGAGTGAGTGACGATGAATGATACCGCCGCCGAATTCGCCGTTGTCGGGGACGTCGAAGACAGCCGGCTGTTCGACGAAGCCTCCTGGACAGTCTCTGGCCGTTGCGGGAATTCTCCGATCCGCGTCGGAGATCGGTTCGATTTCGCCGTCCGGTTCAAGGAGCCGGAATCCCTCGCAGACTTCGAAAACGACCCTGTGGAGATCGCTCGCGACCCGGTCTCGTTGACCGTGCGACACATTCGCGCCTACGAGCGCGATCGCGAGTTCTTGGATCGCGGCATGACCGGCTCGCTGGTCCTCACGGGCGCGGGCGCTGACAAAGTCAGCGCCGGTTGCGCGCTGTTGGCGCCGTCATCTTCTTCGGCTGGCAATGGTGCGCGGTCTCAGCGAGAAATCACGGAGACCGCCCGGTCGCCCGCGGTCACCTGACGCGTTCCTCGCCGAAGCCTCCGAGTCGCGGCTAAACGACCTTCGACCTTCGACCTTTCGACTGGCCGCCCGTGAACCCGCTCACCGAACTCCACTCCCTGATCGCCCTGTTCCCCGACGACCCGCTGTTGATCGACCGGGCGGAGCACGTGCCGGCGGCGCTGGTGCCGCAGCCATATCGCGAAATGCTTGATCACGACCACCACATGACGGTGACGATGGAGACGTTTCACCGTTCGCCGGTGGACGTGCGCGTGATCGAGCAGACGGAGGACGGCAACCGTTACTGCCGCGAGATCGTGCTGGTGAAATGGGGCACCGAGACCGTCGTGCAATTCGGCATCGTGCGGTTCGACTTCCAGTACGTCACCGACGCCGTCCGCCGCGAAATCGTCGCCGGAAAGACGCCGCTGGGCCGGGTGCTCATCAATCACAACGTGCTGCGGCACATCGATCTGGGGGCGCTGCTGCGGATCACCTGCGGTCCGCGGCTGGCCGCCTACTTCGGCGTCGAGCCGGGAACGATCACCTACGGCCGGCTGGCGACGATCTTCTGCAACCAGCTTCCGGCGGTCGACCTGCTGGAGGTCCCCGCGCCGCTGGCGGAAGGCTGACACCGGACAACGGCGGCGGCATCCGCTACGATGAAGGTGTGAGTCAAGCGGCGGGCGCGAGTCCAATTGTCCCCGTATTGCGACGTCAGGTTTCATCAGCCGGCACGCGCTTGCGTCCGGTTTGGCGAAAAGTATGGACAACAAACCGGGAGCTCGCGCTCGCCGGCTGATGGTGCCTTGCGAAACGACATTCCCGAATTCAGCGTCCGTCGCAATTCGAGCAAGTCCGATGCGAACGATGCCAGTAACCATCGCGGCAGTCGCCTGTTTGGCCTCTCTGGCGGTCGGCGTGCCGCCGCGAAAGCCGCGACCGGCGACAGCGGGCGCCCGCGAGGCGTTCACCGCCGACGTCCTCCCGCTGTTGCGCCGCAAGTGTTTCGGCTGCCACGGCGACGGGACGGACCTGGAAGGCAAACTCGACCTGCGAACCCGCGCGGGGATGCTCAAAGGAGGGGAGAGCGGTCCGGCCCTCGTTCCCGGGAAACCGGAGAAGAGCCGGCTGTACCAGTCAGTCCTGCGGACCGGCAAGCTGCAGATGCCGCCGAAGGAGCGGAACAAGCTGACGAAAGCCGAGACGGAGGTGCTGCGAAAGTGGATCGCGGGCGGCGCGCCGTGGGGCGTGGAGAACGTCCGAGCGAAACCGGCAAGCGGGGGGTGGGACGCGAAGAACGGGGTGACGGTGGCGACGTCCGGTGGGTTGTCAGAGGAATGGACGAACCGGAAATATCGACCGGAAGACCTGTGGGCCTACCGGCCGATTCGACGCATCACCGTTCCTAGAATCGCCGGAACGCCGCATCCAATCGACGCATTCATCCGTCGGAAACTCGCGGAGAAGGGACTGAAACCGGCGCCGCGCGCCGATCGGCGGACGCTCATCCGCCGCGTGACGCTCGACCTGACCGGTCTGCCGCCGTCGCCGGCTGAAATCGACGCCTTCCTGAAGGATTCGTCGCCGGGTGCGTACGCCAAGCTCGTCAGACGGCTGCTGGCCAGCATGCACTACGGCGAGCAGCAGGCGCGGCACTGGCTCGACGTCGTCCGCTACGCCGACACCAGCGGGTTCTCCAACGACTACGAACGCCCGAATTTGTGGCGGTATCGGGATTACGTCATCCGCAGCTTCAACGCCGACAAGCCGTTCGACCGGTTCATCGTCGAGCAGCTCGCCGGCGACGAGTTCGACCCCGACGACCCCGAGCTGCTGATCGCCGTCGGCTTCCTCCGCATGGGGCCGTGGGAGCATACGGGGATGAGCGTGGCCGCCGTCACCCGGCAGCAGTATCTCGACGACGTGACGAACGCCGTCGGCGTGACGTTCCTCGCGCAGGGCCTGCGGTGCGCCCAATGCCACGACCACAAGTTCGACCCGGTCCCCACGCGGGACTACTACCGCATTCAGTCGGTCATCGCCCCGGTGCAGTTCACGGACCGCGACGTGGCGTATCAACCCGCGGAGAACGTCAGCAGCTTTCGCGCGACGAAGCCGCGCGTGCAGCGGCTGCTGAACGACGCGCGGGAATTCCTGACGTCGTTGCGACAGAAAAACCGGCGTGCGATCGCGGAATTCCTGAAGCAACGCGGCGTGAATCGGCTGCAAGACATTCCCGAAGCCGAACGCCCGCAGCGGCATTACGGCCTGACGAAGCTCGACATGAGCCTGCAGAAAATCTACCAGAAGCGGGTCGACTACTTCCAGCGCGAGCTGAAACGCTACGAGCCGCTGGCGTTCAGCGTCTACAGCGGGCCGTTTCGCCTGGTGCAGTCGAACCGGCCGCGGCACCCGTTGCCGGGGGCGAAACAACGGCAGGGCGCGGTCGAGGCGGTGCGGATTCTAACGGGAGGCAGTCTCGCCGCCCCGGGGGACGCGGTCACGCCGGGGGTGCTTTCCGCCGTGTCGTTTTCCAACGACCGCGAATCGCCGACGGCGTGGAATTCCATCCCGAACAAGACGCAGGGCCGCCGACTGGCGTTCGCCCGCTGGGTCGCCAGCGCGAACAACACGCTCACCGCGCGGGTCATTGTGAACCGCATCTGGCAGCAGCATTTCGGGACGGGAATCGTCGACACCCCAAACAACTTCGGCAAGATGGGGGGCAATCCATCGCATCCCAGACTGCTCGACTGGCTCGCGACCTGGTTCATCGAGCACGGCTGGTCGATCAAGAAGCTGCACCGGCTGATCGTCACGTCAAAAACCTACCGGCAGCGTAGTGCGAAATTCATTTCGCACGACCGCAACCACACGCAGATACCCGGTGTTTCCCAGACACCGGGTGTCTCGCCCCGGCGGCTGCTCGCGTTCTTCCCGCCGCGACGGATGGCCGCCGAGGAACTCCGCGACGCAATGCTGGCCGTCACCGGGGAACTCAACCCGGAGATGGGCGGCCCCGGCGTGTATCCCGAAATCAACTGGGAGGTCGCGAAGCAACCGCGGCACATCATGGGGTCGGTCGCGCCGGCGTATCAGCCGTCCCCGACGCCGCGGGAACGCAATCGCCGCACGATCTACGCCTTCCGCTACCGCACGCTGGCCGACCCGCTGCTGGAGGTGTTCAACAAGCCTAACAGCGAGGTGTCGTGCGAACGCCGCGACGAGACGACCGTCACGCCGCAAGTGTTCGCGCTGTTCAACGGCCAGTTCGCGCACGACCGCGCGCTCGCGCTGGCGGCCGGAATCGTGAAACACACGAAGAATCCCGACGAACAAGTGCGAACGGCTTTCCGCCGCGTGTACGGCCGCGACCCTGAGAAGGATGAACTCCAACTGTGCACCGCCCACGTCGCAAAGTTGACGGCCCATCACCGCCGGCACAAACCGGTCGTGGTGAAGCCGCCGACGTCGGTGCGGCGGGAGATGATCGAAGAGCTGACCGGCGAGCAATTCACCTGGACCGAGCCGCTCGACCAGATGAAACGCCACCAGCCGGACCTGAAACCGTGGAACGTCGACGCCGAAACGCGGGGGCTGGCGGAGCTGTGTCTGGTGTTGTTGAATTCGAATGAGTTTGTTTATGTGAGGTGATCATGATGTCCACGACCGGAGAACAGACGATGGGCCGAGTGACGGAGAAAGTATGCGTCCAGAATTTCATGGACGTTGCGAAGTTTGAGGCCGGTGAAATCGGATGGGACCATGTGAGGACCGTGGAGATCGATGCAATCGTTGACACAGGTACGACGCATCTCAGCCTCCCGCCAGCGGCGATTCAACAACTGGGGCTGCTCTTCCTGACCAGTCGGCCGGTGAGGACGTCGGCTGGTGCCGTCGAGCGCCGGATCTACGGAGGCGCCGAGATCACCGTTCGGGACCGCACCGTGCAGATGTCCGTCATGGAAGAAGAGGAAACGAGGCCCGCGCGACTCGGTCATGTCGTGCTGGGTCTGCTGGATTTCGTGGTCGATCCGAAGTCGCAGCGCTTGATACCGAACCCGGAACACGGCGGGAGATGGATGGCGGATTTGTACTTCGTCAACAATCGCCAAACGGCGGCGACTATTTGCCCCTGAGCTGGTCCCAACTCAACAGCGCCACGAGGTATAATCGCGAGGCATCGTCCGACTTGATCGTCTCCCACAACTCAAAGGCGTCTTGCACTGAGCGGATCAACGTCGTGACTTCGCTCTTTGAAAACGGACTCGCAAGATCGTAATCGGCACGATGCCGTTCGTCCTGAAGCGTCACAAATGTCCCAGCGACCTCTCGCAACTCGGATGAGACCACGATCGTCGAGAGCGTCGTTGACAGGCCGGCGGGAAGATTTCCGCCGGAAAACGTCTTTGATGCATTTTTCATCGTCGTATGTGAAAACGCGCGCATCAGCACGTGCCGCAAGCTGCGTCGCTGGTGCGTCGTCCCGACAATGTTTCGGCACGCTTCGTCGATCAGAAAGTGAAACAGGGCATAATAGGCTGCGGAGACGGCCCGCCTCAAACTCGCCTGCTTCGGCCGCCTTCGCTCTTTGCCCGCGAGATGTACCGCTTGCGCGAGGAGTTCGCGGTGATAGGGGCTGCTCATTCCTCAATCAGCGTCCGGTGTTCCGACTCGGTCCGGAATCGCACGTACGGCCAACGCTGTTCGTCGGCGTCTCGCAACGTATCGCGGATCGTGCGATTGATCTGCTTCACATTTTGCCAAGTGACTTCATCGTGCAAAGTGGTTTCGTCATCCAGCAGAACCCAGATGTACAGCGCCGGGTCGCCGGTGGAATCGAAGCCCTCTTCCAGCTCAATCCGGACGACGCGTGGCGGCTCGGGAAGACCCAGTGACGCCGGCTCCAACAGCTTCCGTATATCGGCAAGAGCGTTCATAGCGTCATTCTGCCAAAGGACGTCTAGTCGGTCAATTACGCACTCTGTACCCAGGGGCGTGTCATGAGCACAACTCCCAGTCAACGTGGCCGTATTGGCCGCCCGTCCCGCCGAGAATTCCTGTACGGCCTCGGTTCCACCCTCGGCACCGTCGCCTTCAACGCCCTGCTGCAAGCCGAGCAGACCGACCCGCTCGCGCCGAAACCGGGGCATCTCCGGGCGCGGGCCAAGGCGTGCATCTTTCTGTTCCTCGAAGGCGGCCCCAGCCACATCGACACGTTCGACCCCAAGCCAAAGCTCAAGCAACTGCACCTCAAAGAATTTGTCCGCGATGACAAGTTCGCCTCGGCGATGGCCAGCGGGAAGCGATATTTCGTGCAGAGTCCCTTCCGCTTTCGCCGAGCCGGCGAGTCGGGAATCGAACTGTGCGAGCACTTCGGGCGGCTCGCCACCGTCGCCGACGAACTGTGCGTTTACCGCGGTTGCGTCGCCGAGTCGATCAACCATCCCACCGCCTGCTATCACATGAACACCGGCAACCGCTTCGGCGGCGACCCGGCGCTGGGGGCGTGGACGGCCTACGGCCTCGGCAGCGAGAACCGCAACCTGCCGGCCTTCATCGTGCTGCCGGAAGTCGCCCATCCGCAGGGCGGGGCGGCGAACTGGTCGAACGGGTTTCTCCCCGCGTACTACCAGGGGACGATGCTGCGGTCGGAAGGCTCGCCGCTGCTCGATCTACATCCCCCCGCCGGCGTCACCCGCGAAGTGCAGCGGCAGAACCTCGACCTGCTGGCGAAGCTCGACGCCGCCGATCGGCAACGGCACCCCGATCACGACGCGCTGGCCGCCCGGATGCAGTCCTACGAACTCGCCTTCCGCATGCAGGCCCGCGTGCCGGAGATCATCGACCTGAAGCGGGAAACAAAATCCACGCTGGAAGCCTACGGCATCGGCGACAAGATCACCGACAGTGTCGCCCGGCGCTGCCTGCTCGCGCGCCGGCTGGTGGAACGGGGCGTGCGGTTCGTGCAGATTTTTGTCGCCGGCTGGGACTCACACGATTACCTCGCCCGCTCACACGCCGCCCGCATGCAGGCCGTCGACCGCCCGTTCGCCGCGCTGGTTCGCGATCTGAAGCGCCGCGGACTGCTCGATGAAACGCTCGTCGTTTGCGCCGGCGAATTCGGCCGCTCACCCGACAACGGCCTCCGCGGCGGCGCGCGAACGGCCGGCCGCGATCACAACGCCAAAGCGATGAGCATCTGGCTGGCCGGCGGCGGCGTGAAAGCCGGCCACGCCGTCGGGGCGACGGACGACGTCGGCGAGAAGGCGGTCGATTGCGTGCGGCCGATCAAAGACCTGCACGTCACGCTGCTGCACCTGCTGGGCCTGGACGACAACCGCCTGACGTACTTCCACGAAGGCCGCTTCAAGCAGCTCAGCCAGACGGGGGGGAAGGTGATTCGCGAGCTGCTCGCTTGAAGAGTCGAAGGTCGGAAGGTCGAAGAGTCGAAGGTCGGCGAGTTCGAAGTCGATCGAAGACAGGCGACCCTTGACCCCGTGCACGATTCCTTCGAGACTTCAACAGCCGATTCCCGGTCCGACCTTCGACTTTCGACCTTCCGACCTTCGACTCTTCCACCATGCCCGAGTTTCTGGCCGTCGCCAAAGTGGGCGACATTCCCGAAGGCGAGGGACGTTCTTACCCCGTCGGGGGGAAGATGCTGGCGATTTTCTTCACCGACGGCGAATACTCCGCCATCGACGACACCTGCCCGCACATGGGGGCCTCGCTGGCGGCCGGCTGGGTCGAGGGGAACGCCGTCACCTGCCCCTGGCACGCCTGGCGGTTCTGCATCAAGGAAGGGACCTGGCTGGACAACCCGAACCCCAAGGTCTCCGTCCGCACCTACGAGGTCTGCGTCGAGGGGGACGACATCCTCGTCGAAGTCCCGACGACAGCGGAACGCGGAACGCGGAACGCTGAGCAGACATGACTTGTCATGTCCTCCAGTTATGAAAGCGCTCGCGCTTCGGTTTATACACCAGGACAACGAAGGCAACGAAGGACTGAACAAAAACAAGAAACATTTCCTCTTGCTTGCCTTCGTTACCTTTGTCCCCTTTGTTTTGAAAAGAACGGCGGGGCGGGACTTTTCGTCCGCCTTCCGCCTTCCGTTTTCCGCTTTCGAATTCGCCGATTTCCGGCTTCGGGTCTTGCGACTCGCCGCAGGCGGGACGTAGGATGAAAGAAGTAACGAGAGATGAGTGATGAGAGACGAAGGATGAGTGATCGCCACCAATCGATCCTGTCCATCTTTCATCCCTCATCCTTCATCCTTCGTTCCCGTCACATTTACCGGCGAGTTGACCGTGAGCAAAATGACCTTTGCGGCCCTGTCCCTGATCGGGGCCGTTCCCGGCGGCTATCTGTCGTTCAAGCTGGTGATGGCCATGCTGGGCCACTTCCGCGACATGGTCGGCATGATGAAGGTCGTCGTCTGCCTGATCCTGTTGCTGAGCGCCTTCGTGACCGTCATTCCGATCGGAATTCTGATTTTCGTCAAGGAAGAAAAGAAGCCGAAAGCGAAGGACGAAGAATCCGCGGCGGGAGAAGTCGCCGACGACGAAGTCGAAGACATCCCCGCGACCGAAGACAAGGCCGGCCGGCGGTCGACCGTCGTCGAAGAAACGGCGACGCAGGTCGAGATGGCCGATTTGAGTGACGAATTCGTCGAGGCCGAGGAAGAGCCGGAACCGAAAGGAAAGAAAGGGAAGAAAAAGAAGTGACGCGACATTGGAGTGCGGTGAATCTTCACCGCTTTGGATCGGGCGCGTGAAACGTGCTGAAGAAATCCAAAGCGGTGAAGAATCACCGCACTCCAAAACTCACGAGCTCGCGCTGCGGTAGTGCCGCAGCGACCACTGGAAGATCCCCCGCGACACGAACAGCCCCGCGACGGTGGCGGCGATCGCGACGGCGGTGATCCACGACGGCTCCAGCGCCTTGGCCGTCACCACGCGGGCCGGCACGGTGACGACCAGCAGGATCGGCACCACGTAAGAAAACGCGAACCGCAGCAGCTCCCCCACCGGGGTGCCGCTGTAGATGCACGCCGGATACCGCGCGAAGACGGTGATGTAGAACCAGAAGTCGTACAGCCCCTGGTTGCGGCCCAGCCAGACGCTGGTGCTGGCCAGGGCGATCATCAGGCTGTAGAAGAAGGCGACGCCGACGGCGATCAGCAGCAGGTACAAGGCGACGTCGAGCGGGCCGATGCCGCCGGCCAGCCGCCCCTTCGCGTGCAGCGAAAGCAGCGCATACCCCAAGAGCGCCCCGGCCAGCAGAATCTGGTTGAGCATTGCCAGCTCGATCTTCTGGAACGAGACGAGGAACTGCGTGTCGATCGGCTTCAGCAGGACGAAATCGAGGTCCCCCTTGCGGATCAGCTCGCTGAAGTTCGCGCAGTTGGGCATGAAGAACGTCTCGACGATCGCGTTGATCAGCATCCCGGTCGCCATGAACGCGAAGTATTCCTCGCGCGACCAGTCGCTGATGCTGACCACGTTGCGGTAGATGATCTCGAACAGCGTCAACTGCGCGACGAACCAGAACGCCCGCGTGAGGACGGTGATCACGAAGTTCCCGCGGAACGTCATCTCCCGCACCAGAGAGTTGCGGAAGAACGTCCAGAAGACGCGAGGGTAGTGGGCGTGCATTGCGGTCAGTTCGAAAGGAAGTTCTCGATCAGATTCGGAAAGCCTTCTGCGATTGATTTGGCAGAGTAGTATTCTTCACAGAGTGTGCGGTAGCTCGAATGCAGTCGATTCAGTTCGTCGAGCTCGATTCGAATTGCAGTCGAGATCTGTTTGATCACCGAGCGATCCGTGATATCGACGACTCTCTCCATGCAATTCGAAGGCGTCCGATCAAGATTGCCGGCGGCGGTGAAATCAACCGCGTGAATTGCGATTCTCTCATTGGCATGGACGCGGATCCCAATGAAGCCATTGAAGTACTTGAAGTCGCAGTTGATTTCAGTGTAGCGATTTTCAACGGTCTTGATCTCATCGAATCGGCGCTGACGTTGCAGCACTTTGCGCTCGGATTCGTAGACGAGACGACCAGTGTATGCAACGAGATTACGAAAGCAGGTAAAGAACAGTTCGAAGTCATCGTTCGTGAATTTCGCCCATTTCTCGTAGGGCGTGCCCAGCGAAGAGTTCTGAAGGAACGGCGCATCCAGTGTCAGCGGAAAGTAATGGGTCAGGGCGTGGGCGAGATGATTGACGACATCCTGCTGCATCAGGAAGACCGTCGCCGGCAGCGGTTTAATCGCAATTTCTTCCGAGTACGCTTCGAGGCAGCGAATCGCATCGTCCAAGACAAATCGAATGTTGAACATGCCGTGAGGACCGTGCCAAGGTTACGACGTCGTGCCAAAAACTATCCGCGACATGGGCGAGGATATCAGAGCCGTTCGACAGGAGCGACCGAACCTCGAACCTTGAATCGTGACGCGCGCCGCCAAGCTTCCGGAAATTCCGCACCAATCCGCACCCGCGAGCTATGCTTTTCAATAGATACACCGCTTCTCGCGCAATCGACGGGGGGATGACATGAAACGCTTCACGATCATTGGTTTCAGTTTCGCCTTCACATGTTTCGCTTTCGCAACGCCGGCCGTCGCTCAGTGGGGGCTGGGGCCGCAGGTGATGACGATGGCCCGCGACGGCGTGCTCGGGCCGGAACTGGCCAACCGCGTGCACCAGCTTCAGTACGAGCGGTTTCAAACCCGCTACCCGGACGGGACCTTTGGCTCGCCCAACCAGTTCCCGAATTACCAGATCCCGAACAACCAGTTCCCGACGAACCGGTTCGGGCAGACAACTCAGGGCTTCCCGCCCGGAAAGGCCTGGGGGCTCCGCGGCGGGAAACCCTACACCGGCAACGGACACCCGCTGAACGGCGTCCCCAACGGGCGCGCGTTTCAGGGCCCGAACACGATTCAGAACGGAATCGCTCCCGGCAATCGCGGCAGGACGTTCCGCACGCTGCCCGGCTACGATCGCGGCGGCCGCGGTTTCGGCGGCCGGGGGCGGGGATTCGGCCGCGGGCGTGGCCGCCGCTGACACGGTTGGTGTACCGGCTTCAGCCCGCCCGTCGCCTGGGCAATCGACACAGACGGAGGACCAACGGACCGGCTGAAGCCGGTACACCAACAAGCTACTTCGGCGTCTCGACGGGTTCCAAGGGTTCGATCCGCAGCGTGTAGCCGATCCGCGACAGGGCGTCGGTCAGCGTGTCGATCGCCAGATGCTTCCGCCGCGCCAGCACGTGGCTGAGCATGTCTTCCGATAGCCCGGTCGCCTCGCAGAACGCGCGGCGGGTGGGGAAGTGCTTGCGGATGAGCGCCGCCAGCTCGTCCCAGTAATCCCCCAGCCGGGCGTAGCCCTGCGCGATGGCGATGCGGCTGCTGAGGTCCTGGGTGATCTTCCAGGCCGCCGTCTGTGTGATCGCGCGGCGGTCCAACCCGCGAGCCAGGTAAAAATCGCCGACCTTCTTCCACCAGTAGTTGTCGAAGTCGTTCCAGTCGGGCTTCTTCCGGGCGCGGGTTTTCAACTGCTTGATGAGTTTCAACTCATCATCGTCGAGCCCGGCCAGCGGGATGTCTTTGCCGCGGATGTTGCGGTAGGGGGTCGGCTGGATCATTACATCGCCTTATCTCTCGATCTTACCGCAACATGACCACCGGTCAAGTCCCGTCCGCGTCTTCCTCCGACTTCCCCTCCTGATACAACCGCTCCATCTCCCCCAGCGACGCCTCGCGCAGCTCGCGGCCCGCCTCGGCGAGGCGGCGTTCGATGTGTTGGAAGCGGCGGGTGAATTTGCGGTTGCTGCGGCGGAGGGCTTCTTCCGGGTTGACGCCCCATCGCCGCGCAATGTTCGCGATCACGAACAGCACGTCGCCCAGCTCGCTCTCGATGCGGTCGCGGCGGGCGGGGTCGGCGACCGGTTCGTCGGGGACGACGGCGGCCTCGACGGTCGCGGGCCGGTCGGGGAGCCGGCCCCCCTCGAACAGCTCCCGCGCCAGCTCGTCGATCTCTTCCCGCAGCTTGTCGAACAGCATCTCGCGGTGCGGAAAGTCGTACCCCGCGCGGGCCGCCTTCGCCGAGAGCCGGGCGGTACGGGCGAGTTGCGGCAGTTCGGCGGGAATGCCGTCCAGCAGCGAGTCGCGCTGCTTTTCCCGCCGCTTGATCTGCTCCCAGTGTTGCCGGACGTCGTCAGCCGTGGCGGCAGTCGCGTCGCTGAACACGTGCGGATGGCGATCGACCAGCTTCCGCGTCAGCCCGGCCACGATGGGGACCAGGTCGAAGCGGCGTTCGTCGGCGGCGATCTGCGCATCGAGCACGACTTGCAGCAGCACGTCGCCGAGTTCCTCGACAATTGCCGCGTCGTCCCCCAAGTCGATGGCTTCCAGCAGCTCGTAGGTCTCTTCGAGCGTGTAGGGCTTGATCGATTCCAGCGTCTGCTCCCGATCCCACGGGCAGCCGTCCGGCGACCGCAGTCGGGCCACCACTTCGCACAGTTCGCGAAAGGCGGGCAGCAGTTCGTCAAAATCCGGCGGCGCGCCGGGCGGATTGCCGTCATTCACAGAATGCTGGTCGGGCATCGGCCGTGGTGGTTCGATCGTGGTGAATTGTGGAACGGCGGAAAGCGGAAGGCTGTACGCGGAAGGCGCCCAAACGCCACTCGCTTCCGCCTTCCGCCTTCCGCTTTCCGCCTTTACTCACGCCCCTTCGCCGCGGACGTGAATCTGCCGGGCCACCGCGCGTTCCGTCTTGGCCATGCGGACGGTCAGCACCCCCTGTTTCGCCTCGGCGGTGACGCGGTCGGGGTCAACCGGGGCCGGCATCGGGATCGACCGCTCGAAGGGGCCGTAGTTCCGCTGCCGCATGTGCGCCACGTCGCGGTCGGTCAGCGGCGTTTCTGGGGCGTCCCCCTTGATGGTCAGCATGTTCCCCGCGATCGACACGTTGACCGCGGCCGGGTCGACGCCGGGCAGATTGACCGTCACGTAAACGCTGTCGGGGGTCTCGACGATGTCGGCCGCCGGGTACCAAGGCCGCTTGCCGCGCAAGCCCAGCGCGTCGAGCGCCTTGCCCCCCTGCGACATGGCGGTTTCCAGCCAGCGGTCGAATTCCTGCCTGAGCCGCTGCACCGAGGCGGTCACCGGGTTGTCGGGCTGTTGATCCTGTTCCATGCTGCGATCCTCCAAGTGTTGATTGACGCGGTTCAGGTTATCTCTCCGCGGCGGCAGCGACAAGTGCGGTCGAGGACGGGTGAAATCAAAAGGGTCAGGACTGGGTCAGGACTCTTTGTCCGGGTGAAATCACGAAAGCAAAGAGTGACCCCTTTGATTCCCCTTCATCCCTGATCCTTCATCTCTTATCCTTCATCCCTGTGAGAACCATGCCCGCACTGCCAATCCCAGTCGAAACAGAATCGCTGACCGTCAGCGAACTGACGGCCCGCATCAAAGCGCTGCTGGAATCGCACTACGCGCGGGTGACGGTGCTTGGGGAAATCTCGAACTGCCGGCCGGCGTCATCGGGGCATGTGTATCTCACGTTGAAGGATGATGGGGCGCAGATTCCCGCGGTCATCTGGCGGAGCAGGGCAGGGCGGATCCGCTTCGATCTGCACAACGGGCTGGAAGTCGTCGCGACGGGGGCGGTGGAAGTCTACGCGCCGCACGGAAAGTACCAGCTCATCATTGACAGCGTCGTCCCGCAGGGGATCGGCTCGCTGGAGCTGGCGTTCCGGCAGTTGCAGGAGAAGCTGGCGGCTGAAGGGCTGTTCGCCCCGGAACGCAAACGGCCGTTGCCGCGATTCCCCCGACGGATCGCCCTGGTCACCAGCCCGACCGGGGCGGCGGTGCGGGACATGCTGCAGGTCATCACCCGGCGGTGGAAGGGGGCCGACATCGTCATCGTGCCGGTCCCCGTGCAGGGGGACGCCGCGGCCCGGCAGATCGCCGCGGCGCTGCAACTCGCGCCGGAGATTCCCGACGTCGACGTCGTCGTCACCGGCCGCGGCGGGGGAAGCCTTGAAGACCTGTGGGCGTTCAACGAGGAAATCGTCGCGCGGGCGATCTTCGCCTGCCCGATTCCCGTCGTCAGCGCGGTGGGGCACGAGAGCGACGTGAGCATCGCCGACCTCGTCGCCGACCGCCGGGCGTTGACGCCCAGCGAAGCGGGGGAGCTCGTCGTGCCGGACCGCGTGGAAGTCCGGGCGCATCTCGACCGGTTGCGGCACCGGCTGATTTCGGCATTGCGGCAGCGGGCGAAGGACGCCCGCGCGCGGCTGGACTGGTTCGCCGAGCGGCGGATTTTCACGCGGCCGTTGCAGGCGGTGCACGACCGCACGGAACGGGTGGACGAACTGTCGGACCGGATGCAGCGGGCGATGTCGCTGCTGCTGGAACGGAGAAAGCAGAAGCTGGCCGCCGTCGCCGGGTCGCTCGACGCGCTGAGCCCGTTCAAGGTGCTGCAGCGGGGCTACAGCGTCACGACGCACACCGACGGGCGGGCGATTCGTTCCGTCCAGGGAATCGTCGCCGGCGACGAAATCGGGACGCTGCTGCCGGACGGCTCGCTGACGAGCCGGGTGGAAACGGTGAATCTCACTGCGACTCTCAACTCTCAACTCTCAACTCACAGCTCACCATGACCACGGACCAACCACAACAAACGCCCCCCACGCAGACCTCGTTCGAAGTCGCGATGGCGCAACTGGAGACAACCATCGGCGACCTCGAAGACGGTTCGCTCGGGCTGGAAGACTCGATGCGGCGGTTCGAAACCGGCGTCGGGCTGCTGCGGCTCTGTTACGGCATCCTGGAACGGGCCGAACAGCGGATCGAAATCCTCACCGGGTTCGACGAGCAGGGCCGGCCGGAGCTGGAACCGTTCGACGGTACGGCCACCGTTTAGCCGCGACTCGCATCCTTATCAGCCGGAGGACGCTAGCCGGCGCTAGCCCCCGGTTCTGGGCAACCGCACTCAAACCACACGAACCGGGGGCTAGCGCCCTCCGGCTGATGACGCAGCGCTCCTCTCCGAAGACTTCAAGTCGCGGCTGAACGGCCGCCTGAAGGCGGGACACCAACCATATTGACCGCTTTCTGCATCCAGCATACGATTTCCGCGAACGGTGTGCGTCTGTCGCGGGCGAGAGGGGCCGGTTTATGACCAAGAAGCGTCTCGGACTGATCTGTCTGGGCATGCTCGCGGTCCTCGCGGCCATCGGCGGCTATGCCCTGTGGGCCGTGCACCAGGTCCCCGATTTCTACGAAGACCTGATCGCCGCCGAGATCGATCCCGGCGTGCGGCAGGCCGAGGCGAAGAAGTTCACCCAGCGCACGCTGCAGCTCGTCGACGACGTCAAGCAGGCCAAAGACTGGTCGCACGAGTTCTCGCAGCGGCAAGTCAATAGCTGGTTCATCGAAGAGCTCGACGGCACGAAAGGCAAATACGCCGACCTGCTCCCCCCGGAAGCGAGAGACCCGCGGGTCAAAATCGATGGCGACGCCGTGCTCGTCGGCTTCAAGTACCACCACAGCCGCTGGAGCGGAGTCGTCAGCCTGCGGGTGCGGCCGTGGGTCCCGCGGCCGAACCGGCTGGCGCTGGAGATCACCGGCGTCAAAGCGGGCACGCTCCCCATCCCGCTGGACAACGTGCTGAAGAAGATCGAGCGACAGTTCCAGTCCCGCGGCTGGCGAGTCCAGTGGCGGCAGACCGGCGGGAACGACGTGCTCGTCGTCGACTTCGGGCCCGGCGACAAGAAACGATCCGTCCTGAAGAGCGTGCAGGTCGCCGACGGCAAGGTGCGCGTCTCGGGGAGCAAACCCGAGTGAAGTCTTGGGGTGCGGTGATTTTTCACCGCTTTGGATCGGCGTGCGGCGCGTCAAATCCAAAGCGGTGCAGAATCACCGCTCTCCACAGAACGCGAATTGCCAGCCGGTTTCAGCGGATGCGATCACGGCCGACCCTGTCAGTCGATTGCCGCTCAGGACGAGAACGATTCGTTCTTTGGATTCTTCCAAAAGCCGGTACTCCCCGGCATCCCACCGCGTCACCGTCCCCCGGTTCCCGCTGACGGGGCCTTCGTAATCGAGGTACGCCAGCCGGTGGTCCGGCAACGGCTCCGCGGCGATCGTCCTACCCGCGGACGGTTCTCCGTGCAGCCGCCACGTTCGCAGCGACTCCCCGGATTCCAGCATCAGGTCCCAGTGCAGGAACGGGTGGTCGTGTTCGAGGATGACGAAGCGGGGCATGGAAGAGTCGAGGGTCCGGCAGGCTAAGCCGCAAGCGGCGGTACAGGATTTGCATTTCCGCCGCTATCATAACGAAACGGTGCACAAACGCCGCTTCGTTGCGGTTCTGGCCCTCGACTCTCGACCCTCGACTCTCAACTTCCCATGACTCCACGCGAAGTTCTCGCCCTGTGCCGTGAGCGGCAGGTCAAAGCCGTCGACCTGCGGTTCATGGATTTCCCCGGCACGCAGAAGCATTTCACGATTCCCGCCAGCGGGCTGACGGAGAAGAGCTTCGAAGAGGGCTTCTCCTTCGACGGTTCGTCGATGCGCGGTTGGCAGGCCATCAACGAGAGCGACATGCTCGTGGTGCCGCAGGCGGATACGGCGGTCATCGACCCGTTTATGCAGAACACGCTGGCGGTGACGTGCAACATTCAGGACCCGATCACGCGGGAAGACTATGCCAAAGATCCGCGCAATGTTGCCCGAAAAGCGGCCAATTACATGAAGTCGACCGGCCTGGCCGATACGGCGCTCTTCGGGGCCGAGGCCGAATTCTTCATCTTCGATTCCGTCCGCTTCGACCAGAACGAGCACGAATCGTACTATCACATCGACAGTGCCGAGGGACAGTGGAACCGCGGCACGGCGTCGGTGAATGGGGCGGCGAACACCGGATACAAGATTCGCTACAAGGAAGGTTACTTTCCCGTCCCGCCGACCGACACGCTGCAGGACGTGCGGACAGAAATCATGCTCGCCCTCATGGAATGCGGCATCGAGGTCGAAGGGCAGCACCACGAAGTGGCGACCGCCGGGCAGTGCGAAATCGACATGAAGTACGGCCCGCTGCTCAAGATGGCCGACAACCTGCTGCGGTACAAATACGTGGTGAAGAACGTGGCCGCCCGGCACGGCAAGACCGCCACGTTCATGCCCAAGCCGCTGTGGAACGACAACGGTTCCGGCCTGCACCTGCACCTGTCGCTATGGAAGAACGGCGAGTCGCTGTTCACCGGCACCGGCTACGGCGGGCTGTCCGACATGGCGATGTACGCGATGGGGGGCATCCTCAAGCACACGCCCGCCCTGATGGCGTTCTGCAACCCCACCACCAACAGCTACAAGCGGCTCGTCCCGGGGTTCGAAGCCCCCATCAACCTCACCTACAGCTACCGCAACCGCTCGGCGGCGATCCGCATCCCAGTCCACAGCCACGGGCCGGGGGCGAAACGCTTCGAGTACCGCATCCCCGACCCGACGGCCAACCCGTATCTGGCGATGTCCGCCGTGCTGATGGCGGCGATCGACGGCATCCAGAGCAAGATCGCCCCCGGCCCGCCGCTCGACAAGGACATCTACGACTTGCAGCCCGACGAGCTGGACGAAATCCCGCGCGTGCCCCGCTCGCTGGAGGAATCCCTGCAGGCCCTCCGCCACGACCACGACTTTCTGCTCCGCGGCGACGTGTTCACCGAAGACGTGATCGACACGTGGATCTGGTTCAAGACGGAGCAAGAGGTGGAAGCGGTGCGCCAGCGGCCGCATCCTTATGAGTTTGCGATTTACTATGATGCGTGATTGACCGTATGATCGGCGAAGGGGAATTCCCTTGAATGGGGTGAAGTATGACCGCCGCCGTACAGGAACTGCTGAAGACCTTCGAATCGCTTCCGCAAGCGGAACAGCACGAAGCTGCTTTGGAAATCCTTCGCCGGGTGTTGCCCGACGGCGCGGGGGACGTGCCTGAAGCCGCGCTGATCGACTCGGCGGAGGAGTTGTTCCGCGCTCTGGATGCGGAAGAGGAACTGCATGCCGGCCGCTGACCGTGGCTTAGTCTGGATCGTGGATCTCGGTTTGGTCGCGAAGGTGCGGCCGAGTCTCGTGTTGAGCGTGCCGATCGATCCGCAAGACCGCGTGCTGGTCACAGTCGTCCCGCATACGACCAGCGTAATGGGGACGCGTTTTGAAGTTGCCGTTCCAACGCGTTTTCTGAAACCGGGAGTCTTTGACGCACAGCAAGTACTCACGATCCCGCAGGTCAAGCTGGTACGAAAACTCGGCAATCTGTCGGCGGACCAATTGGCAACCGTGGAAGACGCTGTTCGCCTCTGGCTGCGCCTGTGATCGATTACGCAGGAATCGTCGTGCCAGCCTACGGTGCCTTCGAATACCCCGTAAACACCTCCGTCACCGCTGCCCCGCCGAACTTCGAGACCGTCACCGTCACGTTGTACGAATGCCCGGTCTTCGGGAAGCTCGTCCAACTCACGGTCCAGTTGCCGGCTTTGTCCTGCTTTGCGGTCGCGGTCTTTTCGGGGCTTTCGATCCAGGGGCCGGCTTTGGCGGGGCGGATGCCGGCGACCGGTTTGTAAGATGCGCTCAAGGACCGCTCGGCGACGGGGTGGGCGAGGCGGACCGCCTGTTCCTTCTTCAGCGGTTGCCCCGGCGTCCAGACCGGTTCCGGCTTTCCGACTTCGAAATCGAACGTGTTGCTGGCGATTTTTCCCGACCATTGCGGCGCCGACTCTTCCGCGTTCTGGGCGACGAATTGGAGAAACAGCCGACCCCGGCACGGTCCCTGACCGCAGGGGAGAAGCGGGTTCACGACGATCGGCCGGCGGCGGATCGGGACGCCGATGACGACTCCCGGTTTCCCCGGCGGCGGAAGCACGGCCGGTTGCGCGGCTTTCGGTACCACCCGCGGACGAGGCAGCGGAATCGGCCGCGGGCCGGGGAAGGGAATCGGCCCGCCGATGAACCGCGACTCGACCACGAGCGTGTACTTGAGCGTTTTCCCCGGTTTCAGCGTGACGGTTTTCGCCGTTGTGGACTTCTTTAACTCGGGGGCCGTCCATTGCGCGGCGGTTTTGCGATTCGAGATCACCAGCTTCGGGCTGCCGCCGAGTTGCGTGGCGGCGTTCAACTGAAACGGCTTTTCGGAGACGTTCTTCATTGCGACCTCGAACGCCAGCGGGCCGTTGCCGGCGAATGACTTTTTCTCCGGCTGTACGGTGACCTGCAGGCCGTTGATGGTCATGGGTTTCGACGCGGCCGGGCGGTCCTGTTTCTTGAACCGGGGGGCCGTCTGCACGCGCGTTTCGAACTGCCCGCGCATCGGGACAATCCCGATTGCCGGCCGGCGTCGCGCCGGTTGCTGCGGGGCGACGACGTCCTTGGCGAGGGCCGTTCCCGCCGCGATCGATCCCACCAGGCCGAGCCACTTCAGATTTCGCATCGCGTTTTCCTTTCCATGTTCGCGAACAATTGCGCGAATCGGGTGTCCGGATCGTATCACAACAGGGGACGCGCAGACTCGGAAAACCGTTCCCCGAAAATGCCGCGAATGTCCCCCGGCAGGCACGCCGATTCACGCCGAATTCACGTGATTCTCATCGATGGATCGTATACTGTAGAGTGGACGGTCGCGGAGGATCGGTCCCCCGTTTTCCCGAAACGCAGGAGTCGAACCGCCTGATGCAGATTCGCCACTGGCTGCAGTCGCTGCGTGCGTCGATTCCGCCCGTGCATCGCCCGTCGGAGCCGCCGTTTTTCCGGCGGAGGCAACCGGCGTACCTTCCTCACGGCGAGTTTCGCCGCCGCTCGCCGAACCTGCAGTTCCACCGCCACGCGATGGCGCGGCGGATCGCCGCCCGGCAGTCGCATTGGACGGCGCGGCAGCGGCTGACGTGAGGCCCCCGCCGTGTTTAGCCGCGACTTGGAGTCTTCGGAGAGGAGCGCTCGGCGTCAATGTTGGACGAGCGCCGCGCTCCTCTCCGCAAAGCCTTCAAGTCGCGGCAAAACGATTCGGGGTTCGATCAGAACACGATTTCCAGCGTCTGCTGTTCCTTCAGCAACTTCGAGCGGATGATGATCGTGTCTTTGATCCGCTCGGTTTCGGCGCCGGGGACTTTGATCATCAGCAGGGCCTTCCCCTCGACCACGGGGAGCGAATTGAAGCGGTTCTTCGGGTTGACCCACAGCCAGCGCTTGCGGTTGTAGTCGCGGCGGAACGTGTGGTGCCGGTATTCGGGGCCCCCCAGCCGCGCGAGGCGCGCGTCGAACGGCACGCTCTGCACGTAGTCTTCTGAGTTCTTGTCGTACTGGCTTTCGTTCCCGCGGATCGTCCCGGTTAGGTCTTTGACGAGGTACCGCTTGCCGAGTTTATTCGGCACCGAAACCTCGATGCAGATGTAGTACGGTTTCCGGGGGACCGGCTTTTCGGGAATGGACCACACGCGGAAGCTCCCCTTCGTGACGGCGTTGCGCGTGACCTTCACGTCGCCGTGCGGGGCCGAGGCTTTGCCGGCGTCGTCTTCGCCGGTCCCCGTGGTATTGCCGCCGCCGGCGGTCTTGCTGGGAGACAGGTCGACCGAGTCGGTCAGGTCGGTAGGGAGTTGACCGCGGTCGGTCGGTTGGGCGAGCAGCTTCGAAGCCGGAAGGGTCGCGACGTTCCGCTGTTTGCCCCCCTGTTCGGTGAGTGAAATCTCAGGCAGGTCCTGCAAATCGGTGGGGAGGCCGGTCTTGTTGGCCCCTTCGATCAGCATCGGCACCAGCGGAATCCGCACGTCGAACATCCACAGCGCCAGCACGAGCAGCAGCAGGATGTGGCACAGCAGCGAAACGGTGAACCCCAGCGACGCCGAATTGGTGAACCAACGCAGCAGATTCTGATCCGTCGCCGGAAGGGAAGCCTCCACGGTCGAAGACGGTGGTCCCGATTGCGTCTCGCGTCCGGGAGCAAGCCGCCGAACCGGCACCGGAGGCGGCGACGTGGCGGGAACGGGCTTGGTCAGGCTCGAATCAGCCATGAATCTCGGCCGCTGAATGGGTTACAGGCCCGTGCAAGAATCGCGGCTACGCCAAGAGGAAACGCAAAAACCACCCGCTCCACAACGCATATCGGCATTTCGCCGGGCGGAATCGGGATTCGGGGCGCTTTCCGCCTTTTCCAGTATACCTGAGTCTGGTTGTGCGGAAAGGTGATAATTGAGCTTGTCCCCTGTGCGCGCTCACTTTGTGATCATGCTCGACGCCGTCCCGCCGGGGACCAACCGCAGCACGTGTTCGCGGCGGCGGTGGCGAATCCACTACAGGAACTCGACCCGGCTGTTCATTTCCTCGGATATGTAAACGCCGTGGACCAGCAGCAGAAGTTGCAACAGTTCCCCCACGGAATGTTTTCCGACGGCCGAGTAGCAGATTCCCGCGTGAGCGGTGCCCTCCGAAGCGATCCGCAAGAAATCCACATCGTTCGTCACGATGACACGTTCCTCAGTCAACGCGAACGCAACGTGATCCTCGTCATCCGCTCCTGCCAATCCGGCATCGTGCGTGGTTGTCACGTCAACTCCGTGGCTCCGCAGTCCGGTGGCGATGGCCTCGGCGACGTGCTCGTCAAGATGAAATCGGATCGCCGCCATTCAGCCTTACTGACAGTTGGTCGCGGAGTTTTGAGAATCTCGTTTCACCCTGCTGTGCCCGGAGCGCCGCCGCGAATGCGTCGTCGTCCGCCATCTGGCTTTCGATTGACTCGCGGTGATCGTGATAGTAGGTCAGCGCGGCGTAGACGTCGGCGACGGAGATCTGGGGAAACTCCGTTGCAATCTCCGCGGCCGTCTTGCCCTGCAAGTCGTGCCAGACATGAATGTCGTACACGCGGATTCGCGTGCCTTCGATGCACGGCTTCCCGCCGCAAACCCCTGGCTTGCTCGAGACGTGCTGTGTAGCGGCTGGCTGCGTTTCGTTCATGTTGTCATTGTAGCCAGTGAAGCCGGATGCGTGGGTGGAGAAACGGGGACAGGTCCATTTTTCGGATTGACAGTTCTTCCGCAACAGACGTTTTCCGCCGAAAAATGGACCAGTCCCCTTCGTCACTGTGTGATGATGCTCCGCGCCGTCCCGCCGCTGGGGATCATTGGCAGCACGTGCTCCTGATAGGGGCAGATTACGTCGAGCAGGTACGGGCCGTCGTGGTCGATCATCTCCCGGATCGCGTCGCTCAATTGCGACCTTTCCCGCACGTGCCGGCCCGCGATGCCGTAGCCGCGGGCGATCTGCACGAAGTTGGGGTACGTCTCCGCGGCCATGCTGCCGTCCCCTTCGCCCAGGGCTTCGGGGTGGTCGATCGGCCCCAGATAGGTGTGCGCGCGGCGGCCTTCGTGGAAGCGGTCTTCCCACTGTACCACCATGCCGAGGTGCTGGTTGTTCAGCAGGAAAATCTTCACCGGCAGCTTCTCGCAGAACAGCGTGGCCAGCTCCTGGATGTTCATCTGGAACGACCCGTCGCCGTCGATGTCGACGACCAGCGCACCGGGAAACGCCGCCTGCACCCCCATCGCCGCCGGGAGGCCGAAGCCCATCGTCCCCAGCCCCGAGCTGCTCAGCCAGTGCCGCGGCCGCGAGAACTTGTAATACTGGGCCGACCACATCTGGTGCTGGCCGACGCCGACGGCAACGTAGGTGTCGCGGTCCTGCGTCTGCCGCCACAGCTCTTCGATGGCGAACTGCGGCAGGATGCAGCCGTTGTCGGGGTCGTTGAAGGTCAGCGGGAATTTCTTCCGCCAACCGTCGATGCGGGCGTGCCACGCGACGAGGTCGGGGATGTCGTCGTCGGTCAGCGCGGCGTTGATCTTCGTCAGCACGTCGCGCACGTTGGCGACGATCGGGATGTGGGCTTCCTTGTTCTTGTGAATCTCCGCCGCGTCGATGTCGACGTGCACGATCTTGCCGTGCTTCGCGAATTCTTCGAGCCGCCCCGTCACACGGTCGTCGAACCGCACGCCGAACGCCAGCAGCAGGTCGGATTCGTCGACGGCGTAGTTGGCGTAGACCGTGCCGTGCATGCCGAGCATGTGCAGCGACTGCGGGTGGTCGCCGGGAAAGACCCCCAGTCCCATCACAGTCATCGCGACGGGGATGCCGGTCCGCAGGGCGAACTTCTTGAGTTCGTCCGCCGCTTCGCCGTTCACGCACCCGCCGCCCACATACAGCACCGGCTTCTTCGATCGGCGGATGGCGGCGATCACCTGCCGCACCTGCTCCGGCGCGACCGTTCGGTTCTCGGGGTGATAGCCGGGAAGGTTCATCGGCGGGTCGTAGTCCGGCTCGCCGTCCCAATCCGTCTGCTGCAGGTTCTTCGGAAAGTCGATCAGCACCGGCCCCGGCCGCCCGGTCCGCGCCACGTAAAACGCCTCCTTCACCACCCGCGGAATCTCCTCCAAACTGGAAATGAGGTAATGGTGCTTCGTGATCGCCCGCGAGACTTCGACGATCGGCGTTTCCTGGAACGCATCCGTCCCAATAACTTTCTGCGGCACCTGTCCGGTAATGGCCACGATCGGCACGCTGTCGAGTTTCGCGTCGGCCAGCGCGGTGACGAGGTTCGTGGCCCCTGGCCCGCTGGTCGCCATGCACACGCCGACCTGCCCCGTGGTGCGGGCGACCCCCTGGGCCGCGAACCCGCCCCCCTGTTCGTGCCGCGGCAGAATCGTGCGAAGCCGGTCCCGTTGCCGCAACAGCGCCTGATGCAGCGGCATGCTGGCGCCGCCGGGGTAGGCGAAGATCATCTCCACCCCTTGGCGAATCAGCCCCTCGACGAGCACGTCGGCGCCGGTGAGCGTCTGGGTGGCCGTCGACTGTTGTTGCAAAGTGCTCACGTCTGGTCCCAATGGCGAATTGTCGTCAAAACCGGGCAAACCCGTTCGTTCGGCGCGCAACATCTGCGCCCGGTCCAATGTAGCCTATGCGAATCGGGGAGGCGAGGGCGCAGCGTGCAATCAAAGCGGAATCCCGCAGAAATCAGCCGGAAACCGAAGCATGCGCAGAGATGAGGGATCGTCGCGATCCACAGGAAAACTCTTAACTCTCAATACTTCTACTGTCTGACCTCTCTTGATCCGAGGTAACGATTTCCGCTATTCCACCTTCCGTTGGGCAGAAATCTCACGGAAGGAGGATGCCGATGGAGCGGCGTTTTCGAATTCGCAGGGACGAGTT
>Ga0268386_10000064_pt1 | contig 57019 bp, 38 predicted proteins | sample RVTome_15_FD_200260 | JGI IMG/M metagenome (GOLD analysis project Ga0268386, IMG submission 200260) | Soil microbial communities from uranium-contaminated site in the Upper Colorado River Basin, Wyoming, United States - RVT150D86... ... | reverse complement strand
ATGGAGTGATGGAGTGATGGAGTGATGGAGTGATGGAGTGATGGAGTGATGGAGTGATGGAGTGATGGAGTGATGGAGTGATGGAGTGATGGAGTGATGGAGTGATGGAGTGGTGGAGTGGTGGAGTGATGGAGTGGTGGAGCCGTCGATTGGTGGGGTGATGGAGTGATGAGTACCCAAGACTCAGTACCCAAGACTCGGTACTCAGTACTCAGTACTCAGTACTCAGTACTCAGTACTCAGTACTGAGTTCGGTTCCGACCTTTCGACCTTCGACCTTTCGACCTTCGACCTTTCGACCTTTCGACCGTGAAAGAAACGCAGCCATGCATCGAAAATCCACAATGGCACAACGGCGCGGCTTCACGCTGATCGAGCTGCTCGTGTCGATTGCGATCATCGCCGTCTTGATCGGCCTGCTGCTGCCCGCCGTGCAGAACGTCCGCGAGGCCGCTCGCCGCATGTCCTGCGCCAACAACCTGAAGCAACTCGGGCTGGCCGTGCACCATTACCACGGCGTCCACGGCAGCTTCCCGCCCGGGGCGATGGGGCCGCTGAATCCCTCCTTCCCGCAATACCTCCAACGAAAGCATCACGGGCTCGGGGCTTTTCTGCTGTCGTATCTGGAACAGCCCGCGCTCGCCCGTCAGTACAATTGGAACGACTCGTGGTTCGATCCGCCGAACCAGCCGGTCGTGAACACACAGTTGCCGATCTGGCAATGCCCGTCGGCGCAGGCGAACCGCATTCAGGACAGGTTGCTCCTCACGATTGCGCCGCCGCCTGAAGCGGGTTTCGATGGCACGGCCGCCTGCGGGGACTATGCCGGCATGGGGACCATCGACAGCGGTCTGGCACTCACCGGCCTCATCGATCCCCCCGGCGGCCCCCGCGACGAACGGGGGCATTACGAGGGGGTCTTTCCGATCAACGCCGCCCGGCGGATCGCCGACGTCCCGGATGGCACCTCCCACACGATCCTGATCGGCGAATGCGCGGGCCGGCCGCAACTGTGGCGGCGCGGGCGACAGGTCCCGGACCTCTGGCTCAGCGGCGGGCCGTGGGCTTCGCGAAACCTGTTGTGGGGCCGCGGCGCCTCCCCCGACGGGTCGTCGTTCTTCGGGCCGTGCGCGATCAACTGCACGAACAACCGCGAAGTCTACAGCTTCCACCCCGGCGGCGCGAACGCCGCGTTCGCGGACGGCTCGGTCCGTTTCCTGAGCGCCGACATCGGCATTCGGGTCTTTGCCCGACTCGTCACACGCGCCGGCGGCGAGGTCGTCTCCGGTGATTTCTGACGGCGACGTAGTGTGGACTTTAGTCCACACGAGTCGGCTTGGCGAGTTGCATTCGACCCTGCGCTCGTGTGGACTAAAGTCCACACTACGTCAAAGCAAACGGCCGGTGAGTCCCAACCGCGAAGAAGGACACTCACCGGCCCGGCACCGCCCCGGCGCTCGGTCTGCGCGCCGGGAACGATGTCTTTTCATCTTAACGCAGACCGCCTCTTCAGGAAATACGACGATGTCTCTTCACACCGTACTGGGCCTTTTGAAAACGCGGCGGCGCCGCGCCGCGCGCAGGCGAAAGACCACGCATCACGTCCCCCTCGAAGCGCTCGAACAGCGGCTCCTGCTGTCGGGTACCCACGCCGACGGCGACGCCGGCCACGAGGCTGTGCATCACGCGGAAAGCGACGCGGCCGCGCGGCCGAACTTCGTCTTCATCCTGACCGACGACCAGGAGCTGGAAACGATGCAGTACATGCCCCGCGTCCAGGAGCTGCTGGGGGAGCACGGGGTGACGTTCGAGAACATGTTCGTCACCAACCCCCTCTGCTGCCCGTCGAACGTCGCGATCCTGACCGGGCAGTACTCGCATAACAATCAGATCCTGCACAACGTGCCGCCGCAGGGAGGCTTCCAGAAGTTCGTCGACATGCGGACCGACGGCGACCCGGCCACGCTCGGCGACGAGAACACGCTCGCCACCTGGCTGCACGACGAAGGCTACCTCACCGGCCGCATCGGCAAGTACCTCGTCGGCTATCCGGAAGACTCCACGTACATCCCGCCCGGCTGGGACGAGTGGTTCGGCACCTACGGCGGCTTTCCGGGCTACTACAACTACGGCGTGAACGACAACGGCACGGTCATCCATTTCGGGGACCAGCCGGAAGACTACTCGACCGACGTCCTGACGAACCGCGTCGTCTCGTTCCTGGATCAGGCGGAGTTGAACGACGACCAGCCGTTCTTCGCCATGTTTGCACCGAGCACTCCGCATGCGCAGGGGACGCCGAACGGCCCCCCCATTCCCGCGCCGCGGCACCTGGGGACGTTCGCGGGGTTGACCGCGCCGCGGATCCCGTCCTTCAACGAAGCCGACGTGAGCGACAAGCCGCCCCACATCGCTGGCCTGCCGCCGCTGACCACCGGCCAGATCGCGGCCATCGACCGGCAGTACCAGGCACGGGTTGAGTCGCTGCAGGCGGTCGATGAGGGGGTGGAGCAGATCATCAACGCCCTGGCCGAACGCGGCGAGCTGGAGAACACCTACATCTTCTTCACCTCCGACAACGGCTACCACCTGGGACAACACCGCCAGTTCCAGGGGAAGGGGGAGCCGTATGAAGACGACATCCGCGTGCCGCTGCTGGTCCGCGGCCCCGGCTTGCGGGAAGGCGTCTCGCTCGACCAGTTCGCGCTGAACATCGACTTCGCGCCCACCATCGCCGATCTGGCCGGTGCGACCGCCGGGCGGGTGATGGACGGGCAGTCGCTGGCGCCGCTGGTGGTCCGCGACACGCCGCCGCCGCAGAACTGGCGGCACGACTTCCTGGTGGAAATCTACCGCAACCCGCCGATGCAACCCGGCCAGCCTGGATTCGCCCTGCGGACCCGGCACGAGCTGTACGTCGAATACGCGGACGGCTTCCGGGAACTTTACGACCTGCGGACCGATCCCTACGAGCTGAACAACCTGGCCGACGTCGCCGACAAAGGGTACTTGAAGAAGTTGTCCCTGCGCCTCGCGGAGCTGGTCAACTGCGAGGGAGCAAGCTGCTGCGACGCGCCGGGCCAGCCAGGCAGCGCCCCCACCGCCGGCGGACAGCAGAGCGTGGAGGGTATTCTGCCGTGGGAATCGGTCGACAGCGGCGCCCAACTCGCTTCCACGCTGGCCGGAACGACGCCGATCGCAGGCAAGTCGGTCGCACCGACCGTCTCGCCCGCGCGCTCGGTGGGATCAGGCCGAGCTTCGAGCGATGACTGGCGTTTCGCGGGAGAGGACTCCCTTCTTTCCGATCAACCGGAATACGATCTCGACTGGTTGTTCGCCGACGTCGAGGGGGAACTGCTGTCGAGTCTGCTGACCGTCTGAAACGACTCGCCCCGGCGCGCGGTTTGTGCGCCGGGGCGATGCCTTCCACGTTTTCGCGGACCTGCGACCGAATCCTTCGATGATCGCCATCGTGTTCGGAACGGTGTTGCCCTGGCTGCTGATCGCCGTGGGGTCGTGGCTGGCGTATCCGGTCGTCCGCCAGCCGGTTGCGACTGCGGGGCGGAAACGTCTCTTGACGTTCGCCCCGTACCAGAGCCACGATCTCCCCGAATTGTGACTCTGGGGCTTTGAAACCCGGAAGGAGGCTTCAACGATGCGACGGCGTCGCGGCGATGAGCGTGCGCGCGGCGGGCGAGGACGACGCGACTGGATGCCGGCGAGCGTGGACACGTTGCGTCGCGGGGCCGGCAGGGGAGCGGCATCGTTCATGATGCACTCTTCGCCTTCGACAGCAGCATCATCATGGATGATGACACCGCCCACGCGCGGCGCCGTAGCGCTGTGCCAGCCACGACCCGCCGGCGGAGTCGTCTTCGGAATCCGCCCCGCGAACGGGGGACACGTGCAGAAACGTGAACGCGAACACGACGAGGCCGGCGGCGGCCAGCAGCATCCAGCGGCGGAGTCGGGCGTCGTCGGCGAAATCCCGCAGAGTCGAAAGCGGAAGGCGGAAAGCGGAATCGGGCGTCCCCTGCTCAGATTCTCGCTTTCCGCTTTCCGTCTTCGTTTCGGCCGCCAGCGACAGTCGCCCCTCGACGGGCAACCGCTCGTCGCCGGGGCGCGAGGCATTCAGCTCGACGCGGGCCAGCTCGGCGGCGAACTCGGGGTCGCTTTCGAGGGCTTGCGCGACCTGTTTCAGGTAGTGGACTTTGCGTTCCAGACGCACGAGCCGTTCCTGATTCGATCGCCAGCGTTCCCGCTCTTCGTGCCACGCGAGGACCTTCGGCGACAGCGCGACCAGCGCGTACATTCCCGCCGCGGCCAGCACCGCCAGCCAGAACAGCAGGGAGGCGAGCCAACCGGCCACGGTAAACTCGCTGGTTGTGTGAGGCGGGCGATTCATGGCGTGTGTGGCTCGGAAGGTCGTTTTGCTTCATCCGCTTGCGGCTTAGCCGTTTGCAAACGGCTAAGCCGCAAGCGGCGCCTTCCGCTTTCAGATCGTGCCTCCGTACCGGGCCTCCGGCCCCAGGATTTCCTCGATCCGCAGCAACTGGTTGTACTTGCAGATGCGGTCGGTGCGGCTGGCGGAACCGGTCTTGATCTGGCCGGTCCCCAGGGCGACGGCGAGGTCGGCAATCGACGTGTCTTCGGTTTCGCCGCTGCGGTGGCTGATGACCGCCGTGTAGCCGTGGCGGGCGGCGAGCTGGACGGCGTCGATCGTTTCGCTGAGGGTGCCGATCTGGTTGACCTTGACGAGGATGCCGTTGGCGACGCCGTCTTCGATGCCCCGCTGCAGATCGCGGACGTTGGTGACGAACAGGTCGTCGCCGACGAGCTGGCAGCGGTCGCCGAGGGCGTCGGTGAGCAACTTCCAGCCGTCCCAGTCGTTCTGATCGAGGCCGTCTTCGATCGAGCCGATGGGGTACTTGTCGACCCAGCCGGCGAGCAGCTCGACCATGCCGGCGGAGTCGACGTCTTTCCCTTCGAGCACGTACCGCTTCGTCTTGCGGTCGTAGAACTCGCTCGCCGCGCAGTCGAGGGCGATCTTCACCTGCTCGTCGGGCGTGTAGCCGGCGTTCTCGATGGCGGTCAGAATCACGCCGATCGCTTCGTCGCTGGTCTTCAGGTTCGGCGCGAAGCCCCCCTCGTCGCCGACCGAGGTGCTTTGCTTCTGGTCGTGCAGCACCTTTTTCAGGTGGTGGAAGATCTCGACCCCCGCCCGCAGGCCGTCGCTGAACGTGTCGAACCCGACCGGCATGACCATGAATTCCTGCACGTCGATCGTGTTGTCGGCGTGCTGCCCGCCGTTGATGATGTTCATCATCGGCACCGGCAGCCGGTTCGCACCGACGCCGCCGAGGTAGCGGAACAGCGGCAGAAAGCTCACCCGCGCCGCCGCGTGGGCGCACGCCAGCGAACAGGCCAGAATCGCATTCGCCCCCAGCTTCGACTTGTTGGGAGTGCCGTCGAGTTCGATCATCGTGCGGTCGATGGTCGCCTGGTCGGTGACGTCGAGGTCGAGCAATTCGTTGGCGATGTGCTCGTTGACGTTGTCGACCGCCTTGAGCACCCCCTTCCCCAGAAACCGCTTCTTGTCGCCGTCGCGCAGCTCGACGGCCTCGCGTTCCCCGGTGCTGGCCCCGCTGGGGACGGCGGCCCGGCCGATCGACCCGTCTTCCAGCTCGACGTCGACCTCGACGGTCGGGTTTCCGCGGCTGTCGAGAATCTGGCGGGCGTGGACGGCGGCAATGGGCATGCTCATGGCGGGTTTCCTCGTTGTCTGGGTCGTAGCGGTGGGACCGGTCGGCGGGCCTGGCAACGAGGGTTTTGTAGCACATCGCCCGTCCCTGCCGCCACGATTGCGGAACGGCGGGAAGGGGAAATCGGCGGAATTCGCGTGATAAGCGCGCGGAGTCTCCGCCGCTGACTGGGTTAATCGACATTCCAGCGAGTCACCTGTAGCGATCACTCTTGAGAATCGCCCTCATCGCGTTGGTCAGTTAGAATCCAAGGATGAAATCGAAGGAACAGTCAAACTCGGAAACCGCCGTCGTCGCGGAATCGTCGCCTCGGAAAGGGCGGCACGAGGCGCCGTCGAAAAGCTGGCTCCCGTTGGAACCGATGGACCCGCAGCTCACGTCGATCCAGCCCGGCGGCGGCTACGTCATCCGGCTGGAACTGCTCTGGGGCAAGCTGCGGCGGGCGTATCTGAAGACGTTTCGCCGCAGCTACGTCGAACGGATGGCGAAGCTCCGCAAGGGGGACGAAAACCGCTGCCCGCACGAAGTCCTCGACCCGCGGGATCTGAAGTTCCACCGCAATCAGGGGGGCTGGCACTGGGACCCGGCGGACGACCCGTTCACGTGGCGGGACCGGATTCCCTTCGCCCGCGCCGGCCTCGCCGAACTGCTGGTGTTCTCGCTGCTGTTCTTCGGCGGGGCCGGCCTGCTGTCGTGGCTGACGGCCTGGCGAGCCGGCGGGTTTATCCCGGCGGGAATCAACCCCGCCGCTCTGGAAATCGTCTCGTGGCTGGCGACGACAACGCTGACGGTCTGCGGCATCCTCATCGTCTGGTTCTTCCGCGATCCGCCGCGAAAGATTCCGGCGGGAAATCAGCTCGTCGTGTCGCCGGCGGACGGCAAGGTCGTGGAGATCGTCGACTTGGACCACGACGAGTTCATCGGCGGGCCGGCGGTGCAGATCGGGATCTTTCTGTCGATCTTCAACGTGCACATCAACCGCTCGCCATTCGCCGCCCGCGTCGTCGGCCTGCGGTACAAGCCGGGGAAATGCCTCAACGCGCTGCGGCCGGAGTCGGCCCGCGAGAACGAGCAACTGGCGATCCGCCTCGAAGGCAACCACGAACCGCATCGCCGGATGGTCGTCCGCCAGATCACCGGCGCCATCGCCCGCCGCATCGTCTGCTGGCTCAAACCCGGCGACGACCTCGCCGCCGGGGAGCAGTTTGGCATGATCAAGCTCGGCTCGCGGACGGAGATCGTGCTGCCGAAAGAAGACGGCCTGCAGCTTCGGGTGAAACTCGGCGACAAGGTGAAGGCCGGATTGACCGTGTTTGCGGAGTACGGGTCGTGAATTTGACGAAGCACATTTCGCTGGACGACGCCATGATCCGATTGTTTCTCGTCGGAGCCGTCGCATTCAGTTGCGCGGCCTGCTCCAGCAACGCCGAACCGATTGCTGACGCGGTGAAGTCGGACAAGTCGTCGGCGAAATCGAAATCGGATCGCACTGGTCAAAAGCCGAAGTCGCGATCGTTCCGGTTCCACTACCGGTTTTCCGTCGCGGGGCTTTCCGCGGGCGACAACGTTCGGGTCTGGATTCCGGTTCCCCCCTCGAACCGAGATCAGACGGCCGTCGAAATCAGCCGGGACCTTCCCGCCGGCGCGACGCCGGCCACGGAGCCGGTGCACGGCAATCGGATGCTGTATCTCGAAACGACGCCGTCCGGCTCGGAGACGCTGGAATTCCGCGTGTCGTACCGGGTGACCCGCAACGAGGTGCAGGGGCTGGATGAGCGAAGAAGTCGCGACGCGATTTCCGCCGCGCAACGGAGAACGTACCTCGCCGCGAATGCGAACGTTCCTCTGGGCGGGCGGCCCGTTGCGCTGCTTGACGGAATCATGCTCCATGCCGAGAGGTTGAAACTGGCGCGGCAGCTCTACGACCGCGTGGACGACCACGTCAGTTATGACAAATCGCAGCCGGGCTTCGGCCGCGGCGACGCGGTCTGGGTCTGCGACAGCCGCCGGGGGAACTGCTCCGATTTTCACAGCCTGTTCATTTCGCTGGCACGTTCAAAGGGAATTCCCGCGCGATTCGAGATCGGCTTTGCATTGCCCGGGAACGCGGAGCAGGGACCTCTCGCCGGCTATCATTGCTGGGCGTACTTCTTCGTCGACGGCCGGGGGTGGGTGCCGGTCGACATATCCGAAGCCGACAAGCAGCCCGCGATGAAAGACTACTATTTCGGCAATCTGACCGAGCACCGCGTCGCGTTCAGCACGGGACGCGATCTCGTGCTCGTTCCCCCTCAGGCAGCGGAGCCGTTGAACTTCTTCATCGACCCGCACGTCGAAGTGAACGGGAAGCCGTGGCCGACGGGGCGGATCGGCCGCCGGTATTCCTTTGAGAAGATCCGACGAGAATCGCGACACACGCCCTGATAAGCGCCGAGGTCGGATCATCATCCGCCGCGATTCAACGTCACCTGAGTCCGCCGCAGCAGCGGAATCTCCTTCGCGGACGTCGGGGGCAGGCGTTTCAGCAGTTCCGTCAGCCGGAACCGGTAATACTTCTGCGTCGCCGCCGGCTGCTTGTCTTTGCTGGCGTTGGCAACCCAGAAGCGGGTCGTCTTCGGTTCGAACAGCACGTTGTGGAGGTTCGACTTCATCGCGACGGGGCGGTCCATCAGCCGCAGCGCGGTTTCGGCGGTGAACTTGCCGTGGCCGGATTTGACTCGGCGGACAAGCTCCTCGTAACGGCTGCCGGCCGACAGCAGGGCGCAGTCTTTCACCGGCGTGGGGAGCAGCGGGTGTTTCTCGCCCGGTTTGACGACGCGGAACACGTTCCACGATGCCTCCATCCCGACGGCCCGGTTCGTCTTGCCGTCGGCGACGACGTAGTAGTACTGGCAGGTGCGGGGGTTGTCGCGGAAGACGGCCAGCGCCGTTTCCAGCGTGTCCCCCTTTTCGAGGGCCTCGCGGACGAGAAACGCCATCGGCACGCCGCTCCAATGCCCCAGCCCGCGGCCCCCCATCTCGCCGATCGAGACCGACTTCGCGTTCATCCCCGTCACGCAGCCGATGAACCCGGCGTAGGAAATGTTGACGTAAGGAATGCCGCCGTCCGGCTCGGCGACGATGACGACGGCGTGCTCCTGCAGGCCCCAGTCGACGGCGTAGTCGAGCACGCGGCCGTGATACAGCGTGCCGTCTTTCGTCGCGGAGTTCATCACCGCGAAGCCGCTGCAATGGAACAGCTCGGGAATGAAGTTCGCCGCCCGCACGTCGGCCGCTTTCAACCCGGCGCCGGCGGCGAGGCCGTCCAGCTCGTCGAAGTACTTCTTCGGCACGTGCTTGTTCTGAATGCGGACGATGATGTCGATCACGTGCCGCGGCTTGAGCTTCATCCCCGCGAACTCGACGAGGGCGCGGTCCCCCTTGACGTTCAGCAGCGTGTGCAGGTTCCGCCGCGCGCTCTCCTTCAGCAGGGCGCCGTGCTGGTAGCCCATTTCGTAAGGGGTGCCTTTGAGGTGCAGCACCGGGTAGCCGTCGATGCGCTCGAGCCAGCCTTTGCCGCAGCGGGCGACGGCGGTCGATTCGCCCGCATTCGCGACGCCCGCCAGGACCACGAACAAGAAAAGCTCCGGCAGCAGACGCCGCAGGGCGAGAGTACGCGGACGGTTCGGCATGAGATGTTCCGGAACGTGTCAGAGACGGAATGTGATGAACGCGATCATACCCGCAACAGCGGCACGAGACCACATCCGTTGCCCCATCAGCCGGCGGGGGCTAGCGCCCGGTTTGGCGTGGAATGCACCGGAACCGGGGGCTAGCGCCCGCCGGCTGATGCATTTTCCGGACTGACGGTTTGAACCACGGATGACCCAGCGCGGCGAAGCCGCAACCAAACTTTGAAACAAGCCATTTTTCACCCCCAATTTTTTACCCGACTCTTTCTGACTCTGTTGAGGGGCGGGTTATAAATTGGGGGTGAAAGATTCTCTCTGTCCACACTCGGTCCCGAAAGCAGCGGCATCGATCGTTTGGAACCTGCTGGCAGAAAGATTGATGACAAAAAGATGACTCTTCACTGCAATTCAGCGGGAGTTTTTTTGTCATCAATGTTTCTGTCATTGAGTTCCGGCCCGTTCGCATTCACCACAATTTGCGCAGGAATCAAAACTTTGATGCCTTTGTAGTACGAATGGCGCGGATATTCGTGGCAGCCGTGCCATCCGTGGTTTGAATACCGGAAACCGGCCGCGCTTCGTTACGCCGCTCGGATAATGCGTTCCATTTCCGCCAGCATCTGCTCGACCGAATGATCGGACGTGTCGATGACGACCGCGTCGTCGGCGGGCCGCAGCGGGGCGACGGGGCGGCCTTTGTCCCGCTCGTCGCGCTCCCGCAGTTGGGCGAGCATGTCCTCGCGCGAAATCGCGTCGCCGGAAGCGTGCAGGTCGCGGCGGCGGCGGTCGGCGCGGACTTCGTCGCTGGCCGTCAGAAAGAACTTGAACTCCGCTTCGGGAAACACGACCGTCCCCTGGTCGCGGCCTTCCGAGACGATGTCGTCTCCGGCGGCGGCCTTGCGTTGCAACGTCACCATCGCGCTGCGAACGGCGGGAATCAACGCGACCTTCGACGAGGCGTTCGTCACCTCGGTCGTGCGGATCGAATCGGTCACGTCTTCGCCGTTGCAGAGGATGCGGTCCCGCTCGCGGTCGAATTCGATCCACAGCGATTGTGCGAGCTTTCCGGCGGCCGGCTCGTCGGCCGGATCGATCCCGGCCCGCAGGCACTCCAACGCGACGGCCCGGTACATCGCCCCGGTGTCGAGGAAGCGAATCCCCAGCCGCTTCGCCAGCATCCGCGCCGCGGTGCTCTTCCCCGAACCGGCGGGGCCGTCGATGGTGACAATCATGGCAGGCCGTTCTGAACGCGGATCAACGTTTCCGGCATTGGAACCGGATCGCGGGCGAGGGTCAATCGGAGGGGTAAGTGGTGGGAGTCGGAAAGTCGAAGGTCGGAAAGTCGAAGGTCGGAAAGTCGAAGGTCGGAAAGTCGAAGGTCGGAAAGTCGAAGGTCGGAAGGTCCGAAAAGTCGAAGGTTGAGAATTTGATGGCCCACTGGGTACTGAGTACTCGGTACTGAGTACTGAGTGACCGGGATTGAGTATCCTTCATCTCTCATCCTTCATCCCTCATCTCTCATCCTTCATCCCTCCTCCCCGACGATCTCCGTCAGCCGCTCGACAAACCGCACCAGCGCCGTCTGCGGAATCGTATGCGGGCCGTGGAACGGAATGAACTCGACCTCACAGCCCGATTCAACCAGCAGGTCGCGGAGCCATTCGGCGGCCTCGAACGGCAGGATCTGGTCTTCATCGCCGTGGCTCTGAAGGACGTGCATCGCCCCTCGCTTCACCGCCAGCACCCGCCATTCGTCTTCCGACATCAGCGTGCCGGAGAAAACGGTCAGCAGCCCCGGCGGTTCCGGCAGCCGCAGCGAGACGTCGATCGACAGTACCGACCCCTGCGAAAACCCGCCGAGGACGATTTGCGACATCGGCAGCCCGGTTTGCTCGCGCTGGGCGTCGATGACGGCGATGAGCTGCTCGCGAACGGCGGGGAGTTCGGGCGGGTGGTCGTTCCGCAAGTCGCGCAAGGCCCCGGTCATGATTGCGGCGTTGAGCTTTTCGATGTCGAGCATCCACCACGCCCGGCCGCCCGGCATGCCGACTTCCGCCAGCGAAAGCGGCGCTTCCGGAAAGACGAACCGCACCGCGGCGGCGAGCTGCGGTTGCCGCGCGAGGATTTCCGGCCCCAGGCCGACGAGGTCGGTCCCCGGAGCGCCGAAGCCGTGGCAGAGGATCACGACGAGCGTTGGCGACTGGCCGTCGGGCAAGCGGTCGACGACGTGGCAGCGGAGGCCGCCGATGAGTTCCGTATTCATGAGGGGTTCTACGCCCGTGGCGGACGCTGCCAGCGTCCGCGAGAATTGTGGATTTACCGCCTTCTTCCACAGTTGCCGCGGACGCTGGCAGCGTCCGCCACGGGGTTCAGTAATTCACCTGAAACTGAATGCGGGCCACCTGCCCATCGAACTGGCCGTAGGACGCGCGGCTGACCGCGGACGAACTGCTGATCGCCCGCAGATTGGTGCGGTCGGTGATCAGATACTCGAACGACAGCTCGAACTCGCGGCGGATCTGCCACTCGATCCCGATGTTCCATTCGTCGATTGTAGTGAACGGCGCGTTGTCGAACGAGCGGTAGCCGCCGCGAAAGTATTGCCAACGCACGAACGGAAAGAACCGCCCCCAACTGCTGTCGATGCGGTACAGGGCCATCGCGTAGCCGCCGTAGACGGAGCGACGCTCCAGCGCCGTCTGCTCTTCGTTCAGGGCGGGACCGCGGCCGATGGTCCATTCCGCTTGAAAGCCCAGCGGCTGGGGATACCAGATGAACGACCACCCCAGCCGCTGGTCGAGCAGTCCGCCGGGGTTGCCCCCTTCCTTGGTTCCCGCGGGGATGATGTCGCTCGTACCCAGACCGAGCGGGCGAATCCGCGAGCCGAGCACCACGTAGCGACCCGTGTAGCCCTGGATGGCCGCCTCGAGGTATTGTCCGTTCGGGAGTTGGAACGGGACATTGAACCGCGACACGATGTGCAGCTCGTTGTTCTGTTCCCCCAGCGAACCTCCCTGGCCGTCGTATGCGCCGAAACCGAACACGCCGTAGTTGCCGGAGTGTTTCAGCCTTTTGTCGTTGATCTCCCGGTACAATTTTTGCGCCCAGAGCGGCGTCCAGTAGAAGAAGACGCCCAGGTCGCGTTCGTTCTTCGTGGCGCTGTTGAAGGCGTCGTTGCGGTCGAACGGCAGCCGATTCGAGCTCGACTGCAGGTTTTCCCACCCGTAGGGGACCTTCGATTGCCCGACGCGAAACCGGTATTGCTTGTCGGTGTCGACGTAAACGTCACCGTACCAGTCCCGGATCTGCGGGAAATGATTCTGGTCCCGGCTGCCGGGAGGCGTGTTCACAAAGTCCGGCTGAAAGTAGACGAACAAATGCGGCGAGACGTCGCCGAACAGAATCAGCCGCGCCCGCCGAATGAGAAACGTGTCGTCGTCGCTGATCGACGCATCGCCGGCATGGTTGGGCCGCGCCGAGCCGTGGTCGATCTGCACGAGGTCGGAATACCGAAACTGCGTGTAGCCGCGAATGCGGAACTTCTCATACCACGGTTTCGGCTTGGCAGCGGCTGCCCCGGCGACGTCGGGGGCCTTCTCGCGCTGAAACCGGTCGTACAGAATCTGGTGCAGCAGGCCGTCGTCCCGTGCGGCCGTGGTGGCGACCGGGGGCTGCGGGGAATCGACCGGGCCTGCCGGAGGAGACAGGGATGACTCGGAAGACTGCGGGAACTGCGTTCCGTGACTCGAACGCATCGACGGATCGGAATGGCCGGTCAGCGGCCGGAGTTCGGGCGAGTTGAAGGGTTCGAATCGGTCGTCGGCGACGGCAGATGCCGCCACAAGGGTTGCTGCGACCGCCGCTGCGATGTAAATATTTTTCCAGCAGCGAGTTATGTGCATGTGCGGTCGAAGCGGCAGGTCGTTGAGGTGTGTTGTAGGCCTGGATCGCGATCCTTGAAACTTGTGAATTTGCAGGGACTTTATCGGTTATCCGGGTTGCAACGGTTCGCGAAAGTCTGACGATTGCCAGAATTTCCCGCGCATTCGGCAGATCGATGCTGGTCTGGGGTCGGGTGTGGAAAATTCAAAACTGCGGCGGAAGAGTTTCCTCTACGATGACCGCGTGTTCGCCGCAATTTTGAATTTTCCACACCCGACCCCGTTATCGCGGCTCTGGAACGGTTGTCGGCCGTGCCCTGGATCGGTCAGAATCGCGGCGCAACGCGGATTTCACGGACCTCAAATCACGACGCGAACTCCACACCCCGGGAGAACGACGATGACCTTGCTCGAACAGGCCCAGGCGATCCGGCACGACATCGTCGGCGTGCGGCGGGATTTGCACGCACATCCCGAACTTGGGTTTCAGGAGGTTCGCACGTCCGGCGTCGTCGTCGCCGCGTTGAAGGAACTCGGCTACGCGACCGTGCGGACCGGCGTCGGGAAGACCGGGGTCGTCGCCGAGCTGGGTCCGGCAACCGGGCCGACGATCGGCATTCGCGCCGACATGGACGCCCTGCCGATTCAGGAAGAAACGCCGCACGAATTCCGCTCCCGCAACGACGGCGTGATGCACGCCTGCGGGCACGACTGCCACACGTCGATGCTGCTCGGCGCGGCCCGGCTGCTGAAAAGCGAGTTCGACGCGAACGGCTCGTCGTGGCGTGGCCGCATCCGCCTGCTGTTTCAGCCCTGCGAAGAGGCGTTCGACGAGAACGGCATCAGCGGCGCGACCGCGATGATTCGCGACGGCGCGCTCGACGGCCTCGACGAGGTCATCGCGTTGCACATCATTTCCGACTTGCCGTCCGGCACGCTGCAATTTTGCGACGGTCTCGCGATGGCGGCGGTCGACAGTTTCGACGCCGTTATCGGGGCCGACGGCGGGCACGGGGCGTATCCCCACCAGGGGACCGACCCGTTGTTCATGCTGGCGACGGTGCTGCCGAATCTGTACGCGATCCCCTCGCGGAAGATCTCCCCGCTGCAGCCGTGCGTCGTCAGCCTGGGGGAGATCAGCGGCGGGTCGGCGTCGAACGTGATTCCCAGCCGGGTGAAGCTGCAGGGGACGATCCGCTCGCTGGACGAGACCGTCCGCGAGACGCTGTGGAAGGAAGTCGAAAACTGCTTCCGCCTCGTGGAGCCGCTGGGGGGCCGCTACGAATTCACGTTGCATAAAGGCTACCCGTCGCTGTGCAACGACGCTGACGTGAACTCCCGGCTGAAAAGCGTGGCGTCGGAAATGGTCCCCGGCGACCGCATCGTCGAGGAGCCGTTCGGCATGGGCGCCGAGGACTTCGCCTACATGGCGCGCGAATCGCCGGGGGCGATGTTCTTTCTGGGGGCGAAGGTCCCCGGCGGCGGGTCGCACCACACGCCGATCTTCGACATCGATGAAGACGTGCTCCCCCTGGGCTCGGCAATGCTGGCCGAGACGGCGCGACGGTTCGTCTGCCAACCATCGTGAACCCTGTAGGACGGATTGCCAATCCGTCCGTGGGGAATGACGAATGTCGAAACGAGCTGGTGAGCGGTGAGTGGTGAACCAATTCCCGTTGATTACCACTCACATACTCACCACTCACCAACCGCATTCGTCATTCGACATTCGGCATTGGGTGACGGACGGATTGGCAATCCGTCCTACGGCGGCGGACTTTGCCGGTTGTAACGGTCGGACCGACTCTGCGGCCACCCCCCCGGCTTTCTCCGGCTGAGAAATCCTCCCCCGGAATTCTGACCTAGGATTCCTTTACCGCCAGTGCCGATTGGTGGGAAGGGGGGACATGCCGATGCCGATTCTCATGTGGTCGCCGCCCCGGACGTTCGTAGTGACCGGCTTCAGCCGGTCCCTTGACCGGCTGAAGCCGGTCACTACGAACCGGCGGAAGGCCCGCGCGCGCGTCCCGGCCGCCGCGATCGAGACGCTCGAATCGCGGCAACTGCTGAGCGCCACGGGCGTCGACTGCGACCACGACGCCGACATATTTGGAAACGAATTTCACGCGCTCGACCCGCCCGATCCCGCACTCGACGCCGGCACGACGGGGGAATTCGACGGCACCGGCGCGCTGCAGCCGTTGTCGGAAACGTTCTTCCTGCACAGCAACCCGGGCGCATCGCACACGATCTACCTCGATTTCGACGGGCACGTCACGTCGGGGACGACGTGGAACTCCGCCTTCACCGGGGGGGCGTCGATCACGACGCCGGAGTTCGATTTCGCGGGGGGCGTTTCGGTCTTCACCGACGCCGAGCTGACGCGGATACAATCCATCTGGCAGCGCGTCGCGGAGGACTTCCTCCCCTTCGACGTCGACGTCACCACCGAAGACCCGGGGGCCGCCGCGCTCTCGAAGAAAGGCGGGGGAGACTCGGAGTGGGGCATTCGCGTTGCCATCGGCGGGAACGGCAACTGGTACGGAGGGGGCGCCGGCGGCGTGGCCTACGTGGGGTCGTTCACCTGGAGCAGCGACGCCCCGGTGTTCGTCTTCGCCGACAACCTCTTCGACAACGAGAAGTACGTGGCCGAGGCGGTCAGCCACGAGGTCGGCCACTCGCTGGGACTCTCGCACGACGGCGGGTCGGGCACGTCGTATTACCAGGGGCACAGCAGCGGCGCGACGGGGTGGGCTCCGATCATGGGGGTCGGCTACTACAAAGATGTCACCCAGTGGAGCCGCGGCGAATACTCCGGCGCCAACAACACCCAGGACGACCTGGCGATCATCACGTCCAGCAACGGCTTCGGATACCGCACCGACGATTACGGCAACACGGCGGCGACTTCCGGCAGCCTGATGGTTTCCGGAACGAGCGCGATTGGCTCGGGCATCATCGAAACGGAGCCCGACCGCGACGTGTTCTCGTTCACCACGTCCGGCGGGATCGTCAGCTTCAGCGTCGCGCCGGCCAGCCGCGGCGCGAACCTCGACGTGCTGGTGGAACTGTACGACTCATCGGGGAATCTGGTCGCATCGGGCAATCCGTCGTCGCTGCTGTCGGCGAGCCTGTCGGCGAACGTCGCGGCCGGCACGTACTACCTGCACGTCAGCGGCGTGGGCTTCGGGTCGCCGACCACCGGATATTCCGACTACGCCAGCCTCGGGGCGTACCGCATCTCGGGCACGCTCGCGGCGAGCCAGACGGTCGACATCTCGGGCGAATACCAGTTCAACGGCGCGACGACGCGGGTAGAACAGAACGGGGACTCGCTGACGTTCATCAATGAGCACGGCGGCCGCTCGGCGGGAGAATTCCTCAGCTCGACGCAGGTCGTCGCCAGCGGTTGGGGCAACCTGGTCGGCAACATCGTCGGCCAGAACATCGTCTGGGCCAACGGATCGACGTGGACACGGGGGACCGTTCCCGACATCGCCGGCGACTATCTGTTTAACGGCGTGGCGCGGGTCGATCAGTCCGGCAGCTCGCTGACGTTCGTCAACGAAAACGGAGGGAGCGCTTCCGGCTTCTTTCTCGACGCCACGCACGTGCAAGTCCCCTCCTGGGGAAACCTGACCGGGACGCTCAGCGGAAACGACATCGCGTGGGCCAACGGCTCGCGGTGGGTCGCCGCCCCGAGCGTGAACATCGCCGGCAGCTACACCTTCAACGGTGCGTCGGCCTCAGTGCAGCAGTCGGGCGCGACGCTGACGTTCACCAACGAGCACGGCGGCATCTCGGCCGGGTATTTCCTCGACGCCACCCGCGTGCGGGCCACCGGCTGGGGCAACCTCGTGGGGACGCTCAACGGCAGCCGCATCGACTGGGCCAACGGCGCGCGGTGGGTGAGTTCCCCGTGGGCTGCGGCGGCGGCCCCTGCCCAAAACGTGGACGCGAGCTCCGTCGAACTCGTCCGCGTCGACGAGCCGATTGGCGTGATTCCTCTGCATCCGGCCGGTCGAGGTCACGGCTTCAATGGGTTGAGCCGCGGTGGCTTCGACGTCGCGGGAACCACCGGCCTGCAACGAGCGCCGTCACCGTCGCTGGAAAGCGCGGAAATCGACGTGGACGAAGTCTTCGCCGCTTTCCAGTCGCTGGAATCGTCGATGTATGAAGCGGAATCCGCCGCGGGAGACGAATCGAACGCCCGCGAGGCAGCCCCCGCATCCGCCATCGCCGGGCCGCACGGCGTCGACCTGCTGGACCTCGTCTTCGATCTCGTGTCGTCGGGAGTTGAGAGTTGAGAGGCGAGGGTTGAAGAGTCGAAAGTCGGAAGGTCGAAAGTCGGAAGGTCGGAGGTCGAAAGTCGGAAGGTCGGAGGTCGAAAGTCGGAAGGTCGGAGGTCGAAAGTCGGAAGGTCGGAGGTCCAAAGGTCGAAGGTCGGAAGGTCGATGGTTGAGTTGGCTTTGGAAAACGGATTACCCACTGAGTACTGAGTATTGAGTACCGCGTACTCAAGATCCCTCATCTCACATCCCTCATCCCTCATCCCTCATCCTTCTACCGCCTCAGCTCTTCACACGTCGGCGAATCGTCGACCCACCGCGTGTGCACGTCGAGGTACGTGCGGCGGTACAGCCCATCCACGGCGGCGGGCGGCAGGAACTTCTGTGAGAAACCGGGACGCACCGGGTCGATCACCAGCTCGGCGGCCTGCACGAAGTGGTTGATGAGCTGCCGCGGGTCTTCATCCCCGACGGCGATGCGGATCGTCGTGCGGGAGATGCCGGCCTCGCGGAGTTCGTCGTCGCTCATCTCGGAATGGCTCGTCAGCGCCGGGCAGAGGACGACCGTGTTGCACTGCCCCAGCGAGACCTGGTGGCCGAACGCCGGTTCGAGGCAGTCGAAGAACCGCGTGAACGTCGTGCGGTCGATGCCGCTGCGTTCCATGTCGATCGTGAACAGCGGCGCCGGCAACCCCAGCCGCAGCACTCGCTCGCGGATGCCGGCGTTTTCATTTTCCGGAACCGCGTTGCAGTTCACGCGGACGTCGGGATGGCTGTTGAGGAAGTTGGCGAGCACGATCGTGCTGATCGACTTTCGCAGCATCCGCAGCTCGAGCGTCCGCGAGCCGCTGATGACCTCGAACGCTTTGTCGGCGTCGAGAAACGCTCCCTTCACGTAGAACACGTTCCAGAACAGCGTGTCGTTCCAGCGATAGGTCGTCGTCTTGCCGTGGCCGACGCTGCCGTGGCCGACGCTGCCAGCGTCGGTTCGGAAGCTGGCAGCATCCGCCACGGTCACCGATTCCCCCTTGGGAAGGAACATCCGCTCGCTGCGGGCGATCACTACGCCGGCCGTCGTCGCACCGGTGCCGGTGATGTCTTTCGTGTAGCTGTGAATCACAAAATCCGGCCGCTGGGCGGGGTCGTCACGGCGGAACGGCTGCAAGAGAAACGGCGTGCCGACGGTCGAGTCGAGAATTACCGTCAGCCCTTCCCGATGGGCCGCTTCGCAGATCGCCGCGACTTCGTGCACGTAGCCGTGCGGGTTGCAGGGAGACTCGATAAACACGTAAATCTGCCGGCCGATCTGCAAGCGGTCGGCGTGTTGTTCGCGAACGCGGGCCAGCGCGGCGGTGAAGTCGTCGGCTGTGTAGCCGTCGAAAAACTCAACGGCGACGTCGAGATTGCTCGGCTTGTGGAACCAGTCGTGCAGCAGTTGGAACGACCCGCCGTAGATGTTCCGCGAGCTGAGCACGATGTCCTGGTAGCCCAGCAGATGGCTCAGCGCCGCGTCGATGGCCGCCATGCCGGAATTGAAGTTCCACGCCATGTACTCGCCGGCCAGCGGCCCGCATTCGAGGTCGACGATGTGGTTCGCGAGCGTGATCGACGTGGGATTGAGCAGCCGCGAGTAGACCTCCAGCAGCATTTCCTTTCCCTGAAACGCCGCGTCGATCCACTCGGTGCAGGCATAGAGGTACGTGGCGGTGCGGGCGATGACGGGCGTGGCGGAGAAGATGGCCGTCACGTTGTCGAAGATCGGGTACGGCCCCTTCGCCAGCAGCCCCGACTGCGTCCGCACCAGCGACTGATACGAATGCCGCAGCGGGTTCTGCAGCGTATCGAGCACCTTCGCCAGTTGGAAGCAGAGGAATTTCTTGGCGTTGAAGAACGCAATCCGGTCGCGGCGATCAAGCCGGCTGATTTCCCGCAGGCCGAGTTCCCACAAACGGTGCATTTCGACCTGCGCGCGGTAGATATGGTTGGTCAGCCGGGCGAGCGATTGTCCGATCTCGGAATCGGGATCGATCTGGAAATGGTCGAGCTGCTCCCGGACCAGCCCGTCGAGGTCGGCGGCTTCGGACGTCATCCGCCGCGGGCTGAGCTGCCGGGCGATTTGGAGCTGGGTGGCGGTGAGGGGTGGAGAGTCCATTCGCTGGTTCTCGCTTGCGGGTGACGATCTCGCAATCGGCGACAGACGACGTGGCGTCCAGAGACGTCCTTGTTCACAGGACCAACCTGGCGTATCATGCAATTACGACAGGTTGACAGGATTCGTCAATCCCGAGGACGATTCCGTGACGCAGGAAAACTTCGACACAACCATCCGATTGTTCGTCAATCGTCGGCCATTCCAACCGTTTTCGGTCGCAATGGTGAACGGTGACCGGTTCGAAATCGATGATCCGAACGCGATCGCGTTTCGCGACGGCGTCGCGCTCTATGCGTCTCCGGGTGGAACTCCCGTCATATTCGAGCATGACGGAGTGACGGAGTTCATTGGGGATCTCACCGGGCAATCCTCGGAGTAAGCATTCGCCGCATGAACCGACGACTCACCGCAATCATTCAACCAGAGGGCGACGGCTTCGTGGCCCTCTGCCCGGAACTGGACATCGCCAGCCAGGGAGACGGGATCGAAGAAGCACGGAACAACCTGCGCGAGGCCGTCGAGCTGTTTTTTGAATGCGCATCGGAGTCAGAGATTCAGGAACGGCTGGTCAACGAAGTCTACGTCACGCAGATGGAGGTGACCGTTGGGTAAGCTGCGCGTGCTGTCGGGCAAAGAAGTATGCGCAATTCTCGAACGCACGGGTTTCAAGAGGTGCGCCGTCGGTCCAGCCACATCGTCATGCAGCGAAGCGACGAGGGTTCCACGACAACGGTCCCTGTCCCCGACTACCGCGAACTCAAGATCGGAACGCTGCGCTCGATCATTCGACAATCAGCCCTGCCGCGGAGTGAATTCGAGTCCTGATTGGTTCGTCTGGATTGTCTCATCGACGGGCCGAAGCTCAATTCCTGCTCAACGGAATTACGTCGGCCTTCCAAAGGCACCGGGAGCGCGAGGCGGCTGGCCACGGCCCTGGAAACCTTCCGTACTTTCCGATCCGAGGAAATCCGCCAAATCCGCGCCCTCAGCGTTCCCTCTTCCGGCTCAGCGCCGCGCTCGGTTGAACGCAGCGACGCGCACTCGTCAGAATGCGGCTCGCGCAGACTCCCTCCGAAGCCGGACCACCGATGCCCCGCATTCAGAAGCTCCTCGTCGCCAATCGCAGCGAGATCGCGATCCGCGTGTTTCGCAGCGCCCACGAGTTGGGCGTGCGCACGGTCGCGATCTACACGCACGAAGACCGGTTCGCGCTGCATCGCTTCAAGGCCGACGAAGCGTACAACATCGGAAAGCCGGGAGAGCCGATCAAGGCCTACCTCAACATCGACGAGATTCTCGCGACGGCGAAACGGAACGACGTCGATGCGATTCACCCCGGTTACGGCTTCCTCTCCGAAAACCCGGCGTTCGCTCGCGCCTGCGAGCAGCAGGGGGTGATCTTCGTCGGCCCGCCGTCGTCGCTGCTGGAACAGCTCGGCGACAAGACCGCGGCCCGGCGAATCGCGCAGCAGGCCGGCGTGCCGATCCTGCAGGGAACCGACGCCTCCGTTGCTGACGTTGCCGCGGGGGAGCAATTCGCCGCCGGTCTGGGTTACCCCGTCATCCTGAAAGCGGCGATGGGAGGCGGCGGCCGCGGGATGCGGGTCGTTAAACGCCCCGACGACTTCGCCGCCGCCTTCGAGCAGGCCCGGCGGGAATCGCTCTCGGCGTTCGGCAGCCCCGACCTATTCATCGAGAAGTACATCCAGCACGCCCGGCACATCGAGGTGCAGTTGCTCGGCGACAAGCACGGCAACCTCGTGCACCTCTTCGAACGCGATTGCTCGGTGCAGCGGCGGCACCAGAAGGTCGTCGAGATCGCTCCGGCCCCGAACCTCGATCCCGCGCTTCGCGCTGGCATCTGCGACGCGGCGATCGCCATCGGTCGCGAAGTGAACTACGAAAACGCCGGCACCGTCGAGTTTCTCGTCGACCGGGACGCGAACGAGTTCTATTTCATCGAGGTCAACCCGCGGATTCAGGTCGAGCACACGGTGACCGAGGAAATCACCGGCGTCGACATCGTCAAGTCGCAGATTCTGGTCGCGCAGGGAACGCCGCTGACCGATTCGGAAATCGACGTCGCCGACCAGTCGCGGGTCGTGACGACCGGGTTCGCCGTGCAGTGCCGGATTACGACCGAAGACCCCACGAACAACTTTCTGCCCGATTACGGCAAGGTCACGCATTACCGCTCGGCCAGCGGGATGGGCATCCGGCTCGATGCGGGCAGCGCGTTTTCCGGCGCGGTCGTCAATCCGTTCTACGATTCGCTGCTGGTGAAGCTCACCGCCCGCGGCCGCCGGTTCAAAGACGCCGCCGCCCGCATGGAACGCAGCCTGCAGGAATTCCGCGTCCGCGGCGTGGAGACGAACATCCCGTTTCTGATCCGGCTGATCACGCATCCCACGTTTCTGGCCGGGGACTGCACGACGCGGTTCATCGACAACACGCCGGAATTGTTCCAGTTTCCCACCCGGCAGGACCGGGCGACAAAACTGCTGACGTACATGGCCGACGTCATCGTCAACGGCAACCCGCTCGTCAAAGACCGCCCGAAGGCGACGCGGCGAATGCCGGCCGCCGTGCCCGTAGCAGAATTCGTAAGAATTCTGCCGTCACAACCGTCGACTTCGGAATTCTCACGAATTCCGCTACCGGTTCCCGACGGCATTCGGCAACGGTTGCAGCAGCTCGGCGTCGAAAAGTTTTGCGACTGGATTCGCGACCACAAGCCGCTGCTGATCACCGACACGACGTTTCGCGACGCCCACCAGTCGCTGCTGGCGACGCGGTTCCGCACGTTCGACCTGCTGCAGATCGCCGACGCCTACGCCCGGCTGGTTCCCGATCTGTTCTCGCTGGAGATGTGGGGCGGGGCCACGTTCGACGTCTCGCTGCGGTTCCTGAAGGAATGCCCCTGGCAGCGGCTGCAACGCCTGCGGGAGAAGATCCCCAACATTCTCTTCCAGATGCTGTTGCGGGCCTCGAACGCCGTCGGCTACACGAACTACCCCGACAACGTCGTGACGGCGTTCGTGAAGGAATCGGCCGCGGCGGGCATCGACGTGTTCCGCATCTTCGACGCGCTCAACTCGCTGGACAACATGCGGGTCGCGATCGACGCCGTCCTCGAAACCGGGGCGATCTGCGAAGCGGCCGTCTGCTACACCGGGGACATTCTCGACCCCAACCGCACGAAATACGACCTGAAGTATTTCGTCGAGATGGCGAAGCAGCTTGAAGCGATGGGGGCGCACATCCTGGGCATTAAGGACATGGCCGGGTTGTGCAAACCGTATGCGGCGGAACGGCTGGTCCGCGCGCTGAAGTCGGAGATCGGCATTCCGATCCACTTTCACACGCACGACACGGCCGGTATTCAGGCGGGGGCGATTCTGCGGGCGGCCGACGCGGACCTCGACATCGCCGACGCCGCGATGGCCGCGATGGCCGGGGGAACGAGCCAGCCGAATCTCAACACGCTCGTCGAATCGCTGCGGTTCACCGACCGCGACACCGGGCTGCCCGCCGTCCCGCTGGAACAGATTTCCGACTACTGGCACGCCGCGCGGGAGTTCTACACGCCGTTCGAAAGCACGGCCCTCCCGGCGACCGCCGATCTCTACGCCCACGAAATGCCGGGCGGGCAGTACACAAACCTCTACGAACAGGCCCGCGCCCTGGGGCTGGCCGAACGCTGGCGCGACGTCTGCCGGGCGTACGCGGAAGTCAACCGCATGTTCGGCGACATCGTGAAAGTCACGCCAACGTCGAAGGCCGTCGGCGACATGGCGCTGTTCCTGGTCGCCAACAATCTCTCCGCCGAGGACGTTCTCGAAGGGGACCGCGAGCTCGCCTTCCCCGCGTCGGTCGTCGACCTGATGGCCGGCCGCATGGGACTGCCACCCGGCGGGTTCCCAGAGAAGATCCAGCAACGCATTCTCCGCGGCGAGCAACCCCTCAGCGGCCGTCCCGGTGCGAGCCTTCCGCCGGCCGACTTCAACGCGAAGTCGGCCGAACTGGAGAAAGCCCTCGATCGTCCGCCGACGCAGCAGGACGTGATTTCGTCGCTGCTGTATCCCAAGGTCTTCCGCGAGTTCGTCGCGCACCAGCAGCTCTATTCCGACACGAGTTGCCTGCCCAGCCCCGTCTTCTTCTACGGGCAGGAACCGCTGGAAGAAGCCGCCGTCGAGATCGAGACCGGCAAGACGCTGATGATCAAACTGCAAACCGTCGGCGAACCCAACGCCGAGGGCCGCCGGCACGTGTTTTTCGAGCTGAACGGCATCCCGCGGTCGGTGATGGTGACCGACCGCTCGCTGGAACCGGCCACCCGCGTCGAAAAGGCCGACCCCGGCAACCCGAAACACGTCGGCTCGCCGATGCCCGGCATGGTCGTCACGCTGGCCGTGCAGGCCGGCGACCCGGTGAAAGCCGGGCAGAAGCTGTTCGTCATCGAAGCCATGAAAATGCAGACGACGATCACCGCCGAACGCGACGCGAAAGTCGCCGAGGTCTTCGTCAAAGCCGGCAGCCAGGTGGAGACGGACCAGTTGGTGCTGGCGTTTGGTGAGTAGGTCAGGCTTTCCAGCCTGACCGTAGCAGAATTCGTGAGAATTCTGGAGTTTCGGAATCTTCACGGCAGAATTCTCACGAATTCTGCTACCAGCCCGGTCAGGCTGGAAAGCCTGACCTACTCACCAAACTCAGATCATCCCCCGCCGACGCAGTTCCGCCACCACGTCCTGCACGATTCGGCTGACTTCCGCGGGGTCGACCGCGTCGCCGTCGGTCGGGCAGCCGCCGATCGGTTCGTCGGTAAAGCCGTGCGCCGCCAGCAGGCATTGCAGCGTGTTGCTTAGCGTGGCGAGGTCGGTCTTCTGTTCGTCGGAAAGCGGTTGCCGGCCGCGGCCCATGCGGAAGCCCCGCAGCTCGACGGCGGCCCGGAAGCCCTCGGGGAACTCCGCCGAGTAGATCATCGTGTCGAACAGCGTCACCAGGTCGTACTGCAAGCGGCGGGCTTCATCCAGTAGGTCAGGCTTTCCAGCCTGACCGGGCGCGTAGCAGAATTCGTGAGAATTCTGCAGTGAGGCGTGCGAAACTCCAGAATTCTCACGAATTCTGCTACGGTCAGGCTGGAAAGCCTGACCTACGGTGAGATCGTACAGCTTCCGCGTCATCTCGGGGACCACCCCCGAGCTGGCGTTCGTGCCGCCGTCGCAGCCGATGAGCAGCATGGGCATCAGCGCGGCGTCCCAGCCGGTGAGGAACGAGAAATCCGGCCGGTTGGGGCGGACGGCCTGCATCATGCGGATCATGTGCGGGATGTCCCCCGACGAATCCTTGATCGCCACGATCCGCTCGCATTCCTCCGACAGCCGTCGCACCGTCGGCACGTCGATCGGGCTGGCGAACATCGGGATGTTGTACAGCGTGACGTCGACCGGCGTGTTCCGGCCGATCTCGCGGAAGTAGGCGTACACCGAAGCCGGGCTGAGCTTGTAGTAAAACGGCGCGACGATCGCGACCGCCCGCACCCCCAGCGAGGCGTAATACTCGCAGGCGGAGAGCGTTTCCTTCACGTTGGCTTCGGCGGCCCCGGCGAGAATCGGCACGCGGCCGCGGTTCTGGTCGGCGATGACGGCCACGATCCGCCGCCGCTCTTCCGGCGTGAAGCGGGTGAACTCCCCCGTCGACCCGTTGGGGTACAGCCCGTGCACCCCCTTGTCGATCAGCCAGTCGACGTACCGCCGCAATTCCGGCTCGTTGATTTCGCCGCCCGGCCCGTGGGGAACGAGATTGGGGGTGAAGATGCCTTGCAGTCGACCGGCGGACATTCGAGATCTCTGGTTTCGGAGTTTGTAGTGCGGAATTGATTCCGCACGCGACGGCAATCGTGCGGAATGAATTCCGCATGATCGGCTACGGAATTCAACTTTTTATCAAATCAAGTCTTACGTCGGCAGGCAAGTTCCGGCGAGACGAAAGCTGGGGCAATCCGGGCGGAATCGGCACCTCCCGCCGCCAAACATAACTCTGATTCCGGCACGAAGGCGACGGTTTGTCTCGGCGATTCTGGAAAGTCTGTTCCCGACAGCGGCCGGCAATTCGCCCGCTGGTGAGATTATCGGGAACTCGCGGGGCCGTTGGCCCGTCTCACTTCCAACCCGAAGTGAAATTCGGCAGCCTCGGTCGATTCATCACGACACGCTGCGCATTGCGCGTGAATTCGCCGCCCCCGGCCGGTAGACTGAGCGCGATGTCACCGCGAACGGTGGGATCACTCGTACACGTCGTCCACACGCACCAACGGAGGAGCGGCATGCACTCTCGAACCGGTTTTCTGGCGGCCAGTCTGGCGTTCCTGTTGCTTGCCGGCGCGGTCTCCGCGGGGGAAATTCACAATGCGGTCAACGGCAACAACCTGAAGCGCGTCAAGGAGCTGATCGCAAAGGACGAGTCGCTCGTCAACTCCCAGGAACCCAATTCCGGCTACATGCCGCTGCACTACGCGATTCAGGGCAGCCGCGCGGAAATCGTCAAATACCTGCTGGAGCAGAAGGCCGATATCAACCACCTCAGCCGCAACCAGTACACGCCGCTGCATCTGGCCGCGATGTACGGCAACGACAAGGTCCTCGACCTGCTGCTGGCGAAGAAGCCGAAGCTCGACCTGGCCAACAACTACGGGTACACGCCGCTGATGTACGCCGTCCAGAATGGCCGCAAAAACTCGGTCGAGAAGCTGATCAAGGCGGGCGCCGACGTCAACAAGACGACCCGCTACAAGCAGACCGTCCTGCACTTCGCCTGCCAGTACGGCAACGAGGAAATCACCAAGCAGCTGCTGACCAGCAAGAAGCTCACCTCGATCGACGCCGCCGACAACGGTGGCGGAACGCCCCTGTATTACGCCTGCAACCGCGGCAGCGCCGGGATCGTAAAGGCCCTCTTGAAGAAAGGGGCCAAGGCCGACCTCGTCACGAAGAACGCCTATCAGCCCACGGCCCTGCACGGGGCCGCGCAGTCCGGCAGCGCCGAGGTCGCCAAGCTGCTGCTGGCCCGCAAGGTTAAGGTGAATGCCAAGAACAACGTCGGCGACACCCCGCTGCACTTCGCCGCCCAGCTCGGCGGGCGGTACTATTACTACGGCAACACCAGCATCCCCCGCGAGACGCAGCAACGCTACGCCGCCGTCATCGACGCACTGCTCGAAGGCGGGGCCGACGCCGACCTGCAGAACAAGCAGAAACAGACCCCGCTGCAACTGGCCGTCGCGCGGGACAACTACCTCGGCGTCAATTCGCTGCTGCCGAAGACGAAAGACGTCAAGGCCATCACGCCGATCACCGGCGAGAGCTTCTTCCTGTGGTGCTGCCGGCACGGTCTCGACAAGGCGCTTCCCATTCTGTTGAAGAAGCAAAAGGTCGACCTGAGCCAGAAGACCAGCGACGGCGAAACGGCTCTCGTGCTGGCCTGCGAAGGCAAGTCCGACGGCCACGCGAACGTCGTGAAACTGCTGCTGGCCAAAGGGGCCGACGTCAACCAGAAGCTCGACACCGGCGAAACCGTGCTGCACGTCGCCGCCTTCAACGGCAATGCGAACATGGTCCAGACCCTGCTCAAAGCCAAAGCGGGCATCGGCGCCAAGGACAAGAGCGGCTACACCCCGCTGCACCTGGCCGCCTGGAACGGCCACGCCGCCGCCGTCACCGCGCTGCTCGCCGCCGGCGCGAAAGCCGACACGGCCGTCAACGGCGGCTACACCCCGCTGCACGCCGCGGCGTGGAAGGGGCAGTACGACGTCGCCAAAGTCCTGCTGGAGAAAAGCGCGAACGTGAACGCCAAAGACAGCGACGGCCTGACGCCGCTGCACAAGGCCGCGTGGAACGGCCACCTCAACGTCGTCCGCCTGCTGGTCGAAGCCGGGGCAAGCGTGAACGCGAAAGACAACGACGGCTACACGCCGACGGTCAAAGCCCGCGAGCAGAAGAAGACGGCCGTCGTGGCGTATTTGAAATCGAAGGGCGGGATTGATACCGCCAAGAAATAAACGTAGGACGGTTTTTCAAACCGTCCGGACGGGTTGAAAACCCGTCCTACGGACCTCCACTCGAAGGATGCCACCCATGCCGACCAAACCACTCCTCCGCTCCCTCCCGCTCGTTGCCGCCGTCGTGCTGGCGGCCGCCGCTCCCGCGAACGCCTGCTTCATGCGCTCCCCGCTGCCGGTGCAGGTCTGGCTGGACCACATTCACGTCAACATCACCGACCAGGTGGCGGTCAAAACCTACGACTGCACCTTCAAGAACGCCAATAGCCGGGCCGTCGTCGGCGGGACCTGCTACATGGAACTCGAACCCGGCGCGCAGGTCGACAATATGAGCGTGCTGGTCGACGGCAAGGAAATGAAAGCCGAAATCCTCGACGTCGAGAAGGCCAAAAAGGTCTTCACCGACATCGTCAAGAACGGCGGCTCGCCGGCGCTGTTGGAATACTACGGCAACCAGCTCATTCAAACGCAGGTTCCCCGCATCGCGCCGGGCAGCACGGTGAAAGTGCTGCTGACCTACACGACCGTGCTGAAGAAGCGGGGCGGGCTGGTTCGGTTGCAGATGCTCAACACGAACCCGAAAGCCCTGATGCAGCCGCTCAAGTCGGCCAGCGTGACCGTCAACATCAACAGCAAGCAGCCGATCAAGAACGTCTACTCGCCGACGCACGAGATCAAGTTCGAGGAGAAGAAGGGCTGGGACATTTCGATCAACTGGAAGCAGGACAACTACCTGCCCAAGCACCCCTTCGTGCTCTACTACCAGACCGACAGCAAAGACGTCGCCGCCAGCCTCGTGGCGCACAAGGAACTTGATGAGGCCGGCCATTTCATGCTGATGCTTTCGCCGACGATCGGCAAAGGGACCGGGCAGGTGACCGACAAGCAGATTCTGCCGAAAGACGTCGTGTTCTGCGTCGACACCTCCGGCTCGATGCTGGACAAGGGCAAGATGGAACAGGCCCGCAAAGCGCTGGAATACTGCGTGAAAACCCTCCGCGCCGGCGACCGGTTCAACATCGTCGACTTCAGCACCGCCGCCCGCAGCTTCCACGACGACGGCCTCGTCACGTTCGACGACAAATCCAAGGCGAAAGCGCTGCGGTACGTCGAAAAGCTCAACGCCCGCGGCGGGACGGCCATCGACGAAGCGCTGCAGTTGTCCCTCAAGCACCTCGGCAAGAAAGCCTCCACCGGCGGCCGGCTGAAGATGATCGTCTTCGCCACCGACGGCCTGCCGACGATCGGTGAGCGCGACCCCGAGCAGATTCTCCGCACGATGGCCAAGAAGAACACCGAAGACGTCCGCATCTTCGTGTTCGGCGAAGGCTTCGACGTGAACACCAAGCTGCTCGACTTCCTGGCGATCAACCACCGCGGCGAGGCGGATTACATCCTGCCGAATGAGAACATCACGCAGAAGATCAGCCGCTTCTTCGACCGCGTCGGCTCGCCGATCATGACCGATCTGAGCGTCTCGTTCGAGGGGCTGGAGGTGAAGGACGTCTACCCCAAGAAAATCAGCGACGTGTTCAAAGGCGAGCAGGTCATCATCTACGGCCGCTACACCGGCCACGGGAAGAAGACGATCAAGCTCACCGGCCATGTGAAAGGTGAGAAGAAGACGTTCGAATATACCATGACCTTCCCCGAATACTCGCAGGACGACAAAGCCAGCTTCGTCCCGCGATTGTGGGCGGGACAGAAGGTTGACTTCCTGCTGAGCGAAATCCGCAAGCAGGGGACCAAGCCGGGCAAGGAACTGGTGGACGAGGTAACGTACCTCGCCAAGCGCTACGGGATCGTCACTCCCTACACGAGCTTTCTGGTGACCGACGACGTGGCGGGGAAGGCGAAACCGGGCAGCGGCGGAAGCGGCGGATTCACGCCGATGCCGGTCCTGCAACGGCAGCTCGAACTCCGCGCGGCCGCCAACGCTGCCCCGGCTGACGACGCTGCGGCCAAACGCGACCGCGTGTATGCCGCCCGGGGGTTCGGCGGGGTTCGCCGCGGAGTCGCGAAAGGACGCTTCGGCGACTTCGACAAAGCAGCCGATGAGGCCCTGCGGAAGGACGGCAAGGGCAACAAGAAATCCTCATTGACGGTCCTGCGGTACATCGGCTCGCGAACGTTCTACAAGGGCGGGCCGACGTGGTACGAGAGCACTTACGACGCCGCCAAGCACAAGGACCTGGCGAAATTGGCCGTCGGTTCGAAACAGTACTTCGACCTGCTGTCCGCCGACGGCACGATCGCCAAGTACCTCGCCCTGGGGGACGTCGTGTTGCGGGTGAAGGGGAAGTGGTACCACGTCACGACGGCGAAGAAGTAGCCGAAGCGGCGGATTCCAACGAGAAAAGGCGCCCCGGCAACGAACCGGGGCGCCTTTTGTTGCTTTCCGTAGGACGGGTTTTCAACCCGTCCGTCCACGCAATGGCGAATGACAATCGTCATTCCCCGCGGACGGGTTGAAAACCCGTCCTACGAAGCGAGGCGGAGCCGTTGCTTACAGTCCCGATTCGATGACGTACAGCCCGCCGGCCGACTTGTCGGACTTGTCTTTCGCGTCTTTCGTGTTGAAGACCGTGATGTAGAGCTTGCCGTCGCCGTCGAAGGCGATGCCGGCCGGTTTGTCGAGGGGGACGATCTTCTTCGCCGTGCATTTGTCGCCGTCGATCGTCAGCTCGTACAGGCCGCCGACTTTCTTGGAGGCGTCTTTCTGGGCGGCGTCCATCCAGCCGAAGTCGGTGGCGTAGAGCTTTTTCGTCTTGGGGTGGTAGGCGATACCGCAGATGTCGGCCAGGCCGGTGGTGAATTTCTTTTCCAGCTTGCCGGTCTTGGGGTCGTAAATCGTCAGCAGGCTGTCGCCGGGGACGTTCATCTCGCCCATCTGGCCGACGACCAGCTTGCCGTCGGGCGAGAACGCGATGGGCACGGGGGCGTCGACGCCGGTGGCCGTCTTGGTGGCGATCGTCGGTTCGAGGGCGCCGGCCTTGCCGTCCTTGATCTCGGCCTTGGCGACCCAGCCCTTGGTGTCGTCGCCGTTGCAGGTGACGAAAATCGCCCCGCCGCCAATCGCCACGCCGAAGAAGTTCCCTTCGCCCTTGGGGGATTTCTCACCGGGCTTGATCGGGCCGATCGTCTGGGCGGCGGCGTCTTCCTTGAGGTACTTGTCAAGCTCGGCCGGCTTGTCGCCGATCTTGTAGATCCGCACGAGCTCCTGGCCGTCCGGCCGGCTGCCGTCGCCGACAACCAGATGGTCGTCGTTCATGAACGCCACGCCCAGCGGGCCGACGTCGAACTTCGTCTGCGTCTCGTAGGTCCCCTTGCCGTAGATGTCGGTCGGATAGGCGTCGATCTCGAGCGAGACCTTATGGTCGGCGGGAACGTAGCGGTAGATGCCGTAGCGGCTGGCAACGAACACGTGGCCGGTCTTGGGCTGCACAGCGACGCCGGAGGGGTTCTCGAGGTTGGAGACGAGCTGCTTGACCTTCACCGGGGCGGCTTTGGCCGTTTTCTTCTTCTCAGCGGCCTTCTTCTTGGGATCCGCCTTCTTGGCTTCGGTCTTCTTCTTGGCTTCCGTCTTCTTTTTGGCTTCGGTCTTCTTCTTGCCGTCGTCTTTCTTCTTGTCCTGGGCAACGGCCGGTGAGGCGCAGAGGGCGGCAAGGGCCAGCGCCGGCAGCAGGTGGCTGATTCTCATGGATGGACTCTCTTTCCTATTCTGGATTCGGGGGCAAAAACCGTGTCGGTCGGATCAAAGGCCGAAAGCGGAAGGCGGATGCGTGGAATCGTACTGTATGCGCAGCGGGATTTCAAATTGCCGAACGTTGTGGTGTTACACGTTCGCCGCTTGCGGCTTAGCCGGTTGTTGGGACCCGACGGCTTAGCCGCGAGCGGTGATGTCCGGACGGGCCGTCCGGACCTACTTGACGCTGATCGTCCGCGCGATCGTCGTGACATTCCCCTGCCGGTCCCGGACCGACACCGCGATCTCGCCGGAACGCAGCGACTCGATCGGCCGCGACAGCCGCAACTCGCGGACGCCGCGCGACGGCCGCTTGAACCGCGAGGCGAGGTTGGTCCCCGGAGGAACGCCGTCGATGGCGAATGTCGCGGTGACTCGCAGCGACGAGTCGTCCAGTCCGGAATAGTAATCGTGCATGCCGATCACGATGCGGTCGAGCTTCGCGTTCTTTCCCGGTCGCGGGAAGGTCATCGTGAGGATCGGCCGGTTGTCGTCGAGCATCCACCCATACCCCGCCGCTTGCGGCTTAGCCGCGTCGTAATCCAGGTCGATCGGACACCCCAGATCGATCCAGCGAACGATCGTGCGACGGTCTTCGTCGGAGAGCGGTTTCACCTTGCCGGCCTTCACCGCGGCCGGCGGGGGCATGCTGCTTCCCTCGTAGTCGAGGTCCCACCGCGCCCGGTTGCGTTTGGGGTCGACGGGTTGGCCGGCTTTCAGCAGCGTCGTGCGGTCGCCCGGCTTGGCGGGGGACGGGTGGTCGTCGTTGGAAAACCCGTCGAGCCGTTTGCCGAACAGCTTCCACACCAGCAGGCTGCGGCGGGACTGGAACTTGCGGATGTACCGCGAGGCATTCGGGTAGCCCCACGAATCGTAGCCGAACGGCTTGTGGCCGTGCTTCGCCCGTTCGTCGAGCGCGATGCGGTAGTACGTGCCGGGGAATTTGCCGATGTGGCGGTACTGCTCGCGTTCGTCGTCGTCGTCGAGCACTAGGTTGCCGGCGGGTTTCTCGGACTTTTTCGAATGGCACGCCGCGCAGCTCCGCAGCAGAATCGGCCGCACGTCGCGGAAGTATTCAACGTTGACGATCTCCGATTTCGCGAGCTTCAGTCCGACGGTGTCGTCTTCGTTCCACCGCGTCGTAGCAGACTTCGCATTCGTAGCAGAATTCGTGAGAATTCTGCTCTCCTGCTTCCGCCCGGCAGAATTCTTACGAATTCTGCTACTCCCCGGTTTCGCCGTCAGCAACGGTGTGGATTTCGTCAGGTCCCACAGTTTGTAGTCGCTGCGGGCGGCGAGCGTGTCCTTGAACTCGGTCGGTTTCTGGCTGTGGGCGTGGCAGCCGCCGCAGTCGTGCCGGATTTCCCCCGGCCGCAACTGGTGCCACGTCTGCGACATGTTCAGGACCATGCCGTCTTTGTCGATCGTCTGGAACGTGAACGCCGTGTCGGCGGGAATCTTCGCGAGGAAGCTCGTGTCGGGGTTTTTATCGGCGTCGAGCGGCTGACCTCCGGTCGCTGACGCTCCCGGCTCGCCTTTCGCGAACTTGCGGACGGGGATTTCCCCCAGAATCCGCAGCCGTTCCATCGCGTGGTTGTGGAAGCGGCGGCCGGAGTTCGCGCCGCGTTGCCGGTCGGTCGTCGGTTCCATCGCGAGAATGCGGACGGCCACGATGTCGCTGTTGGAATACAGCCCGGCGTCGCCCCCCTGGTTGTGCCAGTTCAAGGGCATCCCGTTGCCGTGGCTGGTGAAGGCGTCGAGCCCGCGCCACGGGTCGCGCTGCTTCACGACGTCCGGCGCTTCCGCAGTGACTTTTCCGTCCGGCACGACGCCGTTCGGGTAGCTTTCCCGCTTGTAGAGGCTCGACGTGCCGACGAGGCCGAACGGCGTTCCTTCCGGCAGATGCTCCGAGAGCGTGCCGTCGTTGGCCAGCGGTTTCAGCAGTTTCGGTTCCTTCACGCCGTAGATGCGTTCGTAGGGCACGACCGCCCGCGGCCAGCTTTCGTTGTATTCGGGGTCGTTCTTGATGAGCCGCAATTGCGCCGGCTCGGTGACGATCTCGCCGTTCTTCATCAGGTAAATTCCGCCGTCGAGCTGCGGCAGGAACTTGTACTGGTGATTCACCGGGCCGGGGGAGTAGATCGTCAGCAGGTGGTTGTCCGGCGCGCCGCTGGGATGCGTGACCTTGCCGACGGCCGGCGATTTCTTGTCCGCCAGCACCGACGGATCGGCAGGGCCTTCGAAGCCGATGGCAAACGGCGTCATGGAAACCGAACCCGTCGGCATGAACGGCATGCGGTACCAGCGTCCCTTGCCGTTGTAATGCCGGCCGTACCGCCAGGGTTTGTTCCGCGGGTCGTTGCGGTAACCGGGGCCGAACTGGGCCTGTCCTTTCGGGGCTTCGGGGGGCAGTTTGATGTACGCCCCGAAGCCGCTGTTGTTCTGGTTGTAGTATTCCTCGACGACGATCGATTCGTCGGTCAGTTGCGTCTGGAAGTGGAACCCGTTGGAGGCCCCGCCGGGATCGAACGCCGAGACCAGTGGCGCCCAGTTGGTGCCGTCGGGGTGGATCGTCCAGATGCCCCAGGAAATGCTGCTACGGATGCCCTGCGATTCCAGCGTGCTGAACATGATGCGGCCGTCCTTGAGCACGACGGGATGCAGCGCGCCGGAGATGTTGAGGTGGCCGATTTTTTCCAGGTTCCGCGGGTCGTCGTTCTCGCCGATGCTCTTGTCGCGGTCGTCCATGACGAACAGTTGCAGGGCGATCGCCGGGTAGCCTTTCGCGGGTTTGAAGCCGTCCCGGTTGCTGGTGAACACGATCCGCCCGCCGGGAAGAGGGAAGGGCCCCATGTTGAACACGCCGTAGTCGTAGTGCGTTTTGCCGGGCTGCGGCGTGCGGTAGTCGACCGCGCCGTGGGGTGGCACGCCCTGACGCTTTGGGAAGGGCGTGCTGGGCGACTTTCGGCTCGAAGCCACGCCCTTCGAAGACTCAGGGCGTGCCACCCGCGACCAGTTCGCCGCCCCCGTGTTCGGCGTGAATTTCTGGTTGGTCAGCCGGACGATCTTCCGCGATTTCAGGTGAATCTTGAAGACATCGGCCCCCTGCCGCGGCGGGTTCCACTGGCTGCGTTTCTGCAAGTTGTAGAGATGCACGTAGTAGACCCACTGCGCGTCGAAGGAGACGACCGGGTCGGTGATCGAGCCGTCCCCTGCTTTGACGAGCAGTTCCTCGCGGCCGTCGGGATGCAGCAGCATCAGGTCGGCCCCCGGCTCCATCGTCACCGGCTGCGAGAAGTCGGTGTAGTACCGCTTGTGAATCTCGTCCCCGGCCCGCCGCGCCCGCACGTAGACGATGTCGTAATCGTACTTGACCGTCTTGTCGGTCTTGATGTGCGGGATGGTGACGTCGAGCGTCTCCTTGAACAGCGGCTCTTTCTCGGCAGCGTAGGACGGATTTTCAATCCGTCCGATCCACAGACCGGCCGTCATCGCAGCAGTCAAGAGCAGGGCAAACAGCGGGCGCATGGTGACAACTCCGGAAAACGTGCGCGATGCCATCTAGCGATTGTATCAGCCGCCGCTCATGCGTTCTACGCTGTGAACGACGCGGTTCGCGAGCCACCCCTATCGCGAGCCGCCGGGTTTATCCCGGCGGGAGGACTGCCCCCCGGCGGGGTCATCCCCGTTGCCGCTTTTACGGCGGGGATAAACCCCGCCGCTCGCGGGTCACCGCTGCATGTACAACATCAGCACGGCGATGTCCGCGGGGGTGATGCCGCTGATGCGGCCCGCCTGTCCCAGGTTGCCGGGACGAATTCGCGTCAGCTTTTCGCGGGCTTCTGTGCGCAGGCTGGGAACGGCGCGGTAATCGAAAGTTTCCGGAATCTTCGCCGACTCCACCTTCTGCTGCCGGTCGATCGCCGACGACTGTCGGCGGATGTAGCCCGCGTACTTCGTTTCAATCTCCACTTGTTGGGCGGCTCGGGGCGAAACCGCGAGCGAGGCGACGCTGCTGGAAAGCTGGCGGAGCTGCTCCCAGGTGATTTCCGGTCGACGGAGCAGCTCCTCCAGCGTGGAACCGTTGCGGCGCTCGGAGAGAATCGCCTCCGTCGCCCGCCGGATTCCCTCTTCATGCCGCTGGAACGACTGCCAGCGCTCATTGCAGACTAGCCCGATCTCCCGGCCGAGCGGCGTCAGCCGGCGGTCGGCGTTGTCGTGCCGCAGGACCAGCCGGTATTCCGCCCGCGACGTAAACATGCGGTACGGTTCGTCGACTCCCTTCGTCACCAGGTCGTCGATCAGCACGCCGAGATAGGACTGCGAGCGGTCCGGAATGAACGGCGGCCGGCCGGCGAGCTTCAACGCGGCGTTGATTCCGGCGACCAGCCCCTGCCCCGCCGCTTCCTCGTACCCGGTCGTCCCGTTGATCTGCCCGGCGAAGTACAGGCCGGCGACGAGTTTCGTTTCCAGCGTCGGTTTCAGTTGCGTCGGCGGGGCGAAATCGTACTCGACGGCGTACCCGTACCGCATGATCTCCGCCCGCTGAAGCCCGCGGATGCGGTGGATCATTGCGTCCTGCACGTCCCGCGGCAGGCTGGTCGAGATGCCGTTGCAGTAGTATTCCAGCGTGTTCCAGCCTTCCGGTTCCAGAAAAATGTGGTGCGACGCCCGCTCGGCGAACCGCACGACTTTGTCTTCAATCGACGGGCAGTACCGCGGCCCGGTGGAGGAAATCTGCCCGCTGTACATCGGGGCGCGATGCAGGTTCGCGCGGATCAGGTCGTGCACGTCGCCGTTGGTTTCCGTCAGATAGCAGGGAATCTGTTCGTTGGTGATGCGATCGGTGAGGAAGCTGAACGGCTGCGGGTCGTCGTCGCCCGGCTGCACATCGAGCGCGGCGAAGTCGATCGTCCGCCCGTTCAACCGCGCCGGCGTGCCGGTCTTGAAGCGTTGCAGTTCGAATCCGAGTTGCCGCAGCGAATCGGACAGCGTCCCCGTCGTTCCTTCCCCTGCTCGTCCGCCGGCGGATTTCGCTTCCCCAGTGTGCATCACCGCCTGCAGAAACGTGCCGGTGGTGAGGATGACGGCCGGCGCGCGGTAGACGGCGTTGCCGCGGACGCGAACGCGCAAGAGTTGAGAGTTGAGAGTTGAGAGTTGAGAGTCAGAAAGATCGCCGTCTCCGGGAACTCTCAACTCTCCACTCTCAACACTCAACTCTTCCACCGCTTCCTGCCGCAGCGTCAGGTTCTGCTGCGCTTCGACGCGGTGCTTCATCGCGAACTGGTAGGCTTTCTTGTCCGCCTGCGCGCGGGGGCTGTGCATGGCGGGACCCTTGCCGCGATTGAGCATGCGGAACTGCAGGCCGGTTTCGTCGATGACGCGGCCCATTTCGCCGCCGAGCGCGTCGATCTCGCGGACGATCTGCCCCTTGGCCACGCCGCCGATGGCCGGATTGCAACTCATCTGGGCGACGGTATCGCAGTTCATGGTGAGCAGCGCGGTCTTCGCCCCCATCCGCGCGGCGGCGAGCGCGGCTTCACAGCCTGCGTGTCCGGCGCCGATGACGAGGACGTCGAAGTCGTAGGTGGAGGCGGTCATGCGCTGGCGTCTGATTCAGGTTCTTCATCGAAGAGTTCCGCGAGCGGGAGACGGAAGCCGGGGATGATGGTGTCGCCGGTCAAGTCGTCTTCACGAGCGATCAGGCGAATGGTCTTAAGAGAATCGTAGACGTAGACCTCTTGTTTCTTCGGCACGATGACCCACACCAATCGGACGCCGGCATCGAAATACTCATGCACTTTGTCGTTGACTTCATCCATCGTGTTGCTTGGACTGTTGACCTCGACAGCCAGATCCGGAACGACCTTCCAGGCGGCGGATTGTGGAATCCGCTTGTTCAGAGGCCATCGTTCCTTCGAGACGAATGCAACGTCAGGGCGGCGCTGGCGGTGGACCGTCGCGAGATCGAACAACGTTTCCGAGACCGCCTGTCCGAGTCCATGCTGCAATACGTAGTTCCCGAGTCGAATCATCAGTGCCGATGCGAGAACGGATTCGTAGGCGCGCATTGGTTCGGCCTCCACAATTTCCCCATCGACGATCTCGTACAGCATGTCCGAGTCGACGAGCGGTTCTGTCTGGGGATCAAAAACCGTTGCCATCAGATTTCCTCCAATTTGAAGGGGCTTTCACGTCCCGTTGAGTGTCGAAATCGTAGGTCGAAGCGGTCATGCCGTCGTTGCGTCGTCGATCTCGGGTTCGTCGGCGAAGAGTTCGGCCAGCGGGAGCCGGAAACCGGGGATGACGGGGTCGCCGGTGAGTTCGTCGTCACGATCGAGAATGCGAATCATTTTCGGCGAATCGTAGACGTAGATGTCGTGAAATCGTGGAAGAACGATCCAGGCCTTTCGCACGCCGGCCTCAAAGTAGTGTTGGATTCTTCCCACCAGCGGGATCATCAGGTCCGCGTCGCGGACGACTTCCACAACGAGGTCTGGGATCGCCTTCCAAGTGGGCGTTCGCAGATTTCGCGAATCATCGTACGCAACGAACGCGAAGTCCGGCAGGCGTTCGAAGTATTTCTGCGACGGGGCAAACACCGTGGTCCGCACGACGCGTCCCAGAGTTCGCGCTCCGACGAAAGTCCGGAGGCGTGCTTTCAATGTCTCGACGACTCGTGCGTCGCGGCTTTCGTTCGGGACAACCTTGCTATCTGTCGAATCAATCACTCTCGTCATCGTCTGATCCCGTGGGTTGATCACATGGATGAATCCGGCGCTGCTCCCTCCGCGCTCGGCGCCCTTTCGCGGAGCGAAAGGCGGCAATGTTCGATTGTATTTCCTCTGCCGCTCCGAGGCTACGGCGTCGCTTGCATCCGGCGCGTCAATTGCCATACTTCAGGGTCGTCACTCGAAAAAATCACTCTCCAGCGAACATCAAGGAACCACATCATGGCAGACATTCGCAAAGGTGCAGTCACCCTCAAAGGCGGCCCCGTCGATCTCGCCGGCCCGGCGCTCAAAACCGGCGACGCGGCCCCCGATTTCTCTCTGCAGGATACCGGCCTCGGCGACGTGACGCTGGCGGCCGGCTCCGGCAAGACGCGGATCATCGCAACGATCCCCTCCCTCGACACACCGGTCTGCCACGAGGAGACCAAGAAATTCAACGAACAGGCCGGCAGCCTGCCCAACGTCGAAATCCTCTGTGTCAGCATGGACCTGCCGTTCGGCCAGAAGCGGTGGTGCGGGGCGGAAGGGGTCGAGGCCGTCAAGACCCTCAGCGCGCACCGCTGCACGAAGTTCGGGGAAGACTACGGCGTGCTGATCAAGGGCGGCCCGCTGGACCGCGTGCTGGCCCGGGCGATTTTCGTCGTCGGGCCCGACAACACGCTGAAGCACGTGGAATACGTGAAGGAAATCGCCGAGCACCCCGACTACGACGCCGCGATCGCCGCCGCGAAAGGGTGATCCTCGTCTCGCGTGGAGTTTGAACTCCGGCCTCGGAATCACTCCTGATTCCGAGGTCGTCGTCGATTGCGGGTTGAATGTCGAATATCGAACACGGAATGATGAACGTCGAAGGGAAGCCGGATCGCCGCGTTTGCCGGTTTCTTCCTTCCTCCTTCATCAATCCGTGTTCGATATTCGATATTTTCTTCGCGGTTTTCTCCGGCAATTCCCGGGACTGCCGGTGTTCAACAGAGGGCCGCTCCGCAAAGACCGGTCATAGACAGGTCGCATTGCCGATGTTAAGATGACAACACGGTTTGCGGCCGCCGATTCTCGCAGACCCGCTTCCTTCCCCCCGAACACGACGGTCCGCGCCGTGCCCGCCTCGCCTCCCGCACCGTCCCTCCTCTCATTGGCCTGCAAGTCGTGCGGGTTTCGCTTCAAGGTGCATGGGCGATACGCCGGGCAGGTCGCGACCTGCCCCAACCCCGATTGCCGCGCCCGCTGTCGAGTTCCGGCGCCGCGGAGTCCATCGTTTAGCCGCGACTCGGAGTCTGCGGAGAGGAGCGCGCCGTCGACGACATCCCAGGGATTTTCTGAAATCCCTGGGATGTGGCGCCAGCGGGCGGTGCTGCTGACCGTCTGCGGGGCCGTCGCACTGGTCGCAATTGCCGCCGGGGCCGCGGTGTTTCGTGGGAAGCCGAACTCCAACGGGGATGCCCCGGCCCGCAACGGCAAGGCGTCTCAAAAAGGCCCCGCGACCAAGGCCCTCTCCGCCGCCGACCTGGCCGCCGAGCGGAAGAAGCGCACCGCCGCCGCGATGTCGGGCTTCCACAAGAGCGTCGCCCCGTTTCTGAAGACATACTGCTTCGAATGCCACGGCCCGGAAACCCAGGAAGAGGGGCTGGAGTTCCACAAGCTGACCGACGAGAAATCGGTCTTCGCCGCCCGCAAGCTGTGGGAAAAAGTGCATCGCATGCTGGAATCCGACGCGATGCCGCCGCGAGACCACGAATCGCGGCCGAAGATCGAGGAACGCAAGCTCGTCGCGAAGTGGATTCAGGATGCCATCTTCCACGTCGACTGCCAACTCGTCGACGACCCCGGCCGGGTGACGATCCGCCGGCTCAACCGGGCCGAGTACAACAACACGATTCGCGATCTCGTCGGCGTCGATTTCCAACCGGCGAAGGACTTCCCCTCCGACGACGTCGGCTACGGCTTCGACAACATCGGCGACGTGCTGACGCTGCCGCCGCTCTTGATGGAAAAATACCTCGACGCCGCCGAGCAGATCGCCGGCAAGGCAATCGACGTCGACAGCGCGGCGGGCAAGACGAAGCGGGTCGCCGCCGCCCAGATGCAGAAATCGGGCGGGGCCGGCGACGTCAACAACAGTAACGGGTTTCGGGCGCTCCCATCCAACGGGGCGGTGTTCGCCACGTTGCACTTCCCGAAGACCGGCGACTACCTGCTGCGGGCTGAAGCGATGGCCGACCAGGCGGGCGACTCTCCCGCGATGATGGAGTTCCAGATCAACGGCAAGACCGTCAAGGCGTTCGACGTCACCGGCCGCCGCGAACCGAAAACCTACGAATGGAAGGCCAACGTCAAAGCCGGCGACCGCCGATTCGCCGCGGCGTTCACCAACGATTACTACAACCCCAAAGCCAAGCGCCGCAAAGGCCGCGACCGCAACCTCTACGTCAAGTGGCTTGAAGTCAAGGGGCCGATCGGCGTCCGAGCCGCCGAGCCGCACGCAATCCACAAGCGGATCGTCGCCGCCGTGCCGGGAAAGAAGAAAACCGTCCAGCAGGCGGCGGCCGAAGTGCTGTCGAAGTTCCTCCGCCGCGCCTTCCGCCGGCCGGTCGCCGACGACGAAGTCAAGAAGTACGTCGGCCTCGTCGAGTACGCCATCAAGCACGGCGACAGCTACGAGCGCGGGATTCAGGTCGCCGTGCAAGCCGTTCTTGTGTCGCCCCACTTCCTGTTCCGGGTCGAATCCGACCGCGACGCCGGTAGGATGCGTCGCGGCGCACCCATCCAGGGCCGCGACGCGAAGGACCCCAACAAGAAACGCCCGCTCAACGACCACGAGTTGGCCGTGCGGCTGTCGTACTTCCTGTGGAGCAGCATGCCGGACGACGAACTCTTCCGGCTCGCGGATTCGGGAAAGCTCCACCGCCGGGACGAGCTGGAACGGCAGGTCCGCCGGATGCTGAAGGACCCGAAATCCCAGGCCCTCGTCCAGAACTTCGGCGCCCAGTGGCTCAACCTGCGGACGCTGGATGAAATCACGCCCGACCGCAAACGATTCACCACGTTCAACGACCGGCTCCGCCGCGACATGCGGACCGAAACCGAGATGTTCTTCGCCGCCGTCATGCGCGAAGACCGCGGCATCCTCGACTTCCTCGACGCGCGGTACACGTTCCTCAACGAACGGCTGGCGAAGCACTACGGCATCCCGGGGGTGCAGGGGGACGCATTCCGCCGCGTGCCGCTCACCGGCAACCGGGCGGGGATCCTCACGCAGGCCAGCATTCTGACGATCACGTCGAACCCGACCCGCACGTCGCCGGTGAAACGGGGGAAATGGGTGCTGGAGAACATTTTCGACCAGCCGCCGCCGGACCCGCCGCCGAACGTTCCGCCGCTGGACGAAAAGACGATCGCCGCCGGTAACCTCTCTCTGCGCAAGCAGTTAGAAATTCACCGCGCCAACCCCGTCTGCGCGAGTTGCCACACCACGATGGACGCCATCGGATTCGGACTCGAGAATTTCGACGCCGTCGGCCGATGGCGGGATAAGGACGGCAAGTCGCCGGTCGACGCCTCGGGCGAACTTCCCGGCGGCCGCAAGTTCAACGGCCCGCTGGAACTGGTGGCGATCCTCAAACAGCGCAAGGCCGATTTCGCCGCCTGTTTCGCGAAAAAGATGCTCACTTTCGCTTTGGGACGGGGTTTAGAGTATTATGACAAGTGCGCCGTGGACCAGATCGCCACGGCCGCCGCGAAGAACGACTACCGGTTTTCCAGCTTCGTGCTGGCCGTGGTGAACAGCGAACCGTTTCTGTTGCGACGCAGCGAAACAACCGACAAACCGACGGCGAAGAAACCGAAGGAACGCTGATCTGCGCTGATCGAACGCTAATCAGAAGTAGAACACGGAGCACGCGAGGCGAAGTACGCCGAAGGCGTTTGACAACAAAGCCCAGGGTCGCGACCAGCGGGAGCGCACCCTGGGGACCGATACGGGAGAGAACGGCGAACCCTGAAAGGGTTCGACAACGCGTGCGATTCCAACCGCGAAGTCGATTGTGCAACCCCTTCGGGGTAAACGAGATCATTGGCAACGCTCCCCAGGGTGCGCTCGCTGCGCTCGCGACCCTGGGCTTTGATGTCCTACCCCTTCGGGGTAAATGCGGCTGCAAACGAACTCGGTGATCGATGTCACCCCCACATGGGGTGATTGACGTCACCCACCACGGGATACGATCGGAAACGCCATCCCCCAACGGAGCCGAACCATGAACTTCACCCACCTCGAACGTCGCACGTTCCTCAAGGGTCTCGGCGCCGCGATGGGCCTGCCGCTGCTGGAAGCGATGACCCCCGGCAGCGCCTTCGCCGCCAGCGGCAAGAGCGCCGCGCCGGTCCGCATGGGGTTCGTCTTTCTCCCCAACGGCGTGATCATGGACGACTTCCAGCCCTTCGGCGAGGGAACCAACTTCAAGCTCGCCAAAACCACGAAGTCGCTCGAAAAGTTCAAGAACGACTGCCTGTTCATCACCGGCCTCGCCCAGGAGAACGGCAACGCCAAGGGAGACGGCCCCGGCGACCACGCCCGTTCCGCCGCCCCGTTCCTCACCGGCGCCCACCCGTTCAAGACGTCGGGGGCGAACATCAAGAACGGCATCTCCGTCGATCAGGCCGCCGCCGCCCAGATCGGCAAACGCACCCGGCTCCCCTCGCTGGAACTGGGCATCGAACGCGGCCGCAGCGCCGGCAACTGCGATTCCGGCTATAGCTGCGCCTATTCGTCGAACATCGCGTGGAAGTCCGAAAACCAGCCGGTCGCCAAGGAAATCAACCCCCGGCTGGTCTTCGAACGGCTCTTCGGCAGCGACAAAGACCGCGACAACGCCGCCGGCCTCGCCAAACGCAACCTGTACCGCAAGAGCATTCTCGACCTCGTCGCCGACGACGCGAAGCAGCTTCAGAAGCGGCTGGGGAAGACCGACCAGCAGAAGATGGGCGAATACTTCGCCTCCGTCCGCGAGATCGAGCAGCGCATCGCCCGCGCCGAAGACGACGCCAAACGCCGCAAACCCAGCTTCAAAACCCCCGCCGGCGTCCCCCGCGACATGACCGAGCACCTGCGGCTGATGTACGACCTGATGGCCCTGGCCCTGCAGACCGACACGACCCGCATCGTCACCTTCATGGCCGGCAACGCGGGAAGCAACCGCAGCTACCGCATGGTCGACGTCAACGAAGGCTGGCACAGCATCTCGCACCACCGCAACGACAAAAAGAAGATCGAGCAACTGCAGCGGATCGACGAATACCACGTCAAGCAGTTCGCCTACTTCCTCGACAAGCTCAAGTCCGTCAAGGAAGGCAGCGGCACCCTGCTGGATAACTGCGCCATCGTCTACGGCAGCGGCCTCAGCGACGGCAACCGCCACTCCCACTACGACCTCCCCATCATCCTCGCGGGCAAAGCCGGCCACACGATCAAAACCGGCCGCCACGTCGTCTACGACAAGTGGACCCCGATGAACAACCTGTTCCTGTCGCTGCTGGACCGGGTGGGGGCGAAGGTGGACGCGATCGGGGACAGCAAGGGGCGGCTGCGCGGGATTGAGGGGTGACGAGCGGCAGTGAGCAGGGACAAGACACTCAAGCGAGTCCTGCGAGGGACGTCTGACGCCAATATCCCGTTTCGCGACCTGTGCAGTCTTTTGAAACGGTTGGTTTCGCGGAACGTATTCGTGGCGACCACCACATTTTCACGCGAGACGGCGTTGAAGAAATCCTGAACCTGCAGCCGCGCGGATCGCTGGCCAAAGCTTATCAGGTCAAGCAGGTCCGCAACGTGATCCTCAAATACGAACTGGCGGGAAGCGACGATGCCGACTGAATTCCGCTACGAAATCATCATCTACTGGAGCGATGCGGACCACGCCTTCATCGCCGAAGTCCCGGAACTCCCCGGCTGCGCCGCCGACGGCCCCAGCTACGCAGACGCACTGTCAGCGGTGGAAGTCGTGATCCGCGAGTGGATCGAAACCGCCACTGAACTCGGCCGCCCGATCCCCGAACCGCGCGGACGGCTGATTTACGCGTGAGGATTGTCGAAAGCCGCAACTCGCCCCGATGAACAACCTCTTCCTCTCGCTTCTGGACCGCGTGGGGGCAAAGGTGGACGCGATCGGGGGCGGCTGCGCGGGTTTGAGGCGTGAGGCCGCTTTAGCAACGAACGATGGTTTGGATGTGCAGGAATTCGACCCACGCTGGAGAATGTTCTGCTCGTCACGTCTGCATCACCGTGCTTCTCGCGGTATCGTTCTTCACGTCTGACGTTCTTCTTCGGCGAAGACGATACCGCGAGAAGCACGGTGATGCAACCCAAACGACGTAAGTATCCGTTGTTTTTTCACAAATATATGCATGTTTTTGTGAAAAAAATCGTATACTTCTCTGTATGCAATCCATTGAAGACAAGATACTTAGCCGGATTTTTGGGATCGGGAGGGGTACGGTCTTCACCCCAGTGCATTTTCTGGACTTAGGGGGACCGGCCTCCGTCCGCAAGGCCCTGCAGACGCTCAGCGAACGGGGCACGATCCGGCGGCTGGCGCGGGGGCTGTACGACTACCCGCGGCAGCATCCTAAACTCGGGCTGCTGGCCCCCACGCCTGAGCAAATCGCTGCCGCGCTGGCGGGGAAGGACAAAACCCGGATTCAACCCTCCGGGGCCTATGCGGCGAATCTCCTGGGACTCTCGCTGCAAGTCCCCGCGAAGCTGATCTTTCTGACCGACGGCCTCAACCGCACGGTCACCGTCGGCAATCAGACGATCACGCTCAAACGCACGACCCCGAAGAACATGGCGGCGGCCGGCCGGATCAGCGGGCTGGTGATTCAGGCGCTGAAACACCTCGGCCGGCAATCCGTCGACCGCGAAACCATCGCGGCCCTCGACCGGCGCCTCACCCCGGACGACCGCAAAGTCCTGAAGCGGGACATCAAACTGGCGCCGGCGTGGGTGGGAGACATTTTCCGGCAACTCGCGGTGAAGGACGACTGATCGTGGACAACGTCGCAAACCTTCCGGCAACCGAACGCCGCCTCTACTTCGAACAGGCGGCGGCGCGGGACGGCCGATTGTCGGCGCAGTTGATGGAAAAGGATTTCTGGGTCTGCTGGATTCTGAAGCGGCTCTTCGGCCTCGGCGAAATCCGCGACAACCTGACGTTCAAGGGAGGCACGTCGCTCTCCAAGGTCTACCGGGTCATCGAGCGGTTTTCTGAAGACATCGACATCTCAATCGAACGCGCCTTCCTGGGATTCGGCGGCGACGACGAGCCGGAAAAAGGAAGCAGCGGAAAGGAGCAAGCGCGACGAATCGACCGGCTCAAGGAAGCCTGCCAGAGATTCGTGGCCGGCACGCTCTATTCCGAGCTGCAGGCATCCATCGCGACCAGTCTCCACAATGCGGAGAACTGGCAACTCAGCATCGACGCCGACGCCCCGGACCACCAATCGATCCGATTTCAATTCCCGCAGGCGATCACCGGCGGGCTGAGTCCCTACTTCGCCCAATCCGTGAAAATCGAACTCGGAGCGCGCTCGGATCACTTCCCCGTTGAGACGGGAGTCATCCGGCCGTACCTCGATGACGCCATTCCCGACATCGTCCAAGACAGCGTCGTCCCGTTGCGCGTCCTCGATGCCGAACGAACATTCTGGGAGAAGGCGACGATCCTGCACGCCATCCATCATCGAGATCCCGGCAAGTCGATCCCCATCCGCCAATCGCGGCACTACTACGACCTGTTTCAACTCGCGAACCACCCGATTGGCGAGCGCGCCATCGCCCGGCTGGACCTGCTGGAACGCGTCGTGTTCCACAAGACCATCTACTTCAAATCCGGGTGGGCGCGATACGACAAGGCCAAACCAGGAACGCTTCGGCTCGTGCCCGGTGACGAACGCATTCAGGAATTAGAGCGGGATTACGACGACATGCAGCCGATGTTCTTCGGCGACGTTTCGCCATTCGAAACAATTCTGAACAGGTTGAGAGAGATCGAAAGCCGTATCAACTCGTGAAGGGGACGTGTGAGGGCTCCGCCGCGACAGTGGAGTAGGGCGTCAACGCTTTGCGCCGACGCACCGCGATCCCCCAACGCCGTCGTTTCCACAACGGTGCGTCGGCACAAAGCCTTGACACAGCCTGGCTCCACCGGGTTGCCGACCCCCACGTCCTCCCCCGCCCCGCAGGGGCCGCGACAGCTCAGCCGGTGCTGCTGGTATTCGGTGACGATCGGTTCGATCACCGGCAACTCCCACACCTGATGCCGCAGCGGCTCCGGATCGTCTCCCTCCAGCCGCGTCCCGCAACGGCGGGACTCGGCCGGCTTCAGCGGGATCACGTCCCGGCAGTCCTCGGTGGGAATCAGCGAGCGTTCGCACCTGGGATGCCCCGGCTGCCCACCGCGCTTTCGTTTCGACTTCGGCTTCGCCGGCGCCGGCTTGGCGTGGGGATGTTGCGTGTTCGGCGGAAGCGACGAGTTCTTCGGCGTCTTCCTCAGCCCGGCGACTTCCGCTTCCAATTCCGCAATCCGCCGCTCATAGTGCCGGATGATCGCCTCAATCACCGCCCGAATCTCGGGCGGCAAAGCGGCCAGCTGTTCGGGAGTGACCGGCGGCGGCGACATGCGCGTGGTGTCGCCGATTTTGGCAAGTGCGCGTAGACCAATTCCTGCAGTTCGCTATCCCGACACGTGAACGGTTATCAGCGCCGTGTCTTGGTTCCGCGTGAACTGGAATCGCCACCGTTGAGCGTTAGCGTGTCAAGAGATGGGAGTCGGTGGTCGTTGTGCGGGCGTGCGTCGCTCGTCACTTCCGCTCCGGGTCTTTCAAGGCGTCTTCTTTTCGATACTTCGTGGTCGGGATCAGCAGCGTCGGCTTGACTTCTTCGCCGTTGAAATACTTGACCAGCGCCTTCACGCATTCCTCGGCCATTTCCTGCGGGTCCTGCATGGGGGTGTCGAACAGCTTGCCGGCCTTGACGGCCTGTTTCGCCTCGGGCTGGCCGTCGAAGCCGACGACGACGATGCCGCCCAGCTTGCCTTCGGCTTCGAGAACGGCGACGGCCCCCAGGGCGGCGGGGTCGTTGATGGCGAAGATGCCCGCCAGCTTCTGGTGGGCGTTGAGGGCGTCGCGGGTGGCGGCCTGCCCTTTGGCCTTGTCTCCTTCGCATTCGTAACGGCCGACGATCTTGATCTTGTTGGCCGCCGACTTATTGTAGTTCTCGATTTCGGCGGTGAAGCCCTTGACGCGGTCGACGCAGGAGTCGACCCGCTGGAACTGCAGGTTGGCGACCTCGCCGCCGCCGCGGGATTTCAGAGCGTCGATCATCGCGATGCCGGCGACGTGCCCCCCCTGCTCGTTGTCGGTACCGACGTGGAACACGACCTTCGCCTGCTTGTCTTCGCAGACGGTGTCGATCGTGAACACAGGGATGCCGGCCTTGTTCGCGTCGCGGATGACCTGCCCGATGGCCGTCGTGTTCCGCGGGCAGATGATGATCGCGTCGAACCCCTGCGCGATGAACTCCTGGACCTGGTCGTTCTGCTTCTCGACCTTCCCCTCGCCGTCGCGGACCTCGACCTTGTAACCGTGTTTCGTCGCCTCCGCCGTCACTGTGTCGGCGATGAGCTTGAAGAACGGGTTCGTCAGAGTCTGCACCGAGATGCCGATGCGTTTCGCCGCGGTGGCCGGTTTCTGCTTCGCGTTCTCCGCGCCGGTCTTGCCGTCGCCGCCCGGTTTGCCGGCCTTCGAGGAACACCCGGCGGCCGCGGCCAGCAGCGCGGCGATGAGGGCGATGGTTCGCAGTGTCATGTTCGAATTCCGATTCCGTGTTTGTACGACGGCCTTCCGAGGCCGTCGAATTGAGATCTGACCGCGGCGACGGCCTCGGAAGGCCGTCGTACTCATCAGCCGGCGAGCGAATTGTCGCGAGCCGTTTCCAAATCATCGCCAATGCCGTTCGTTTCCGGTAGGATGAACGACGTCGGAAGCATCAACGATCCTCGGCACGCCCCATCTCCGGAAATCGGCGATGCGCAGAATCAAACCGCTCATCTGGATGGCGATTCTCGCTGGCCCGCTGCTGTTGCTGCGCGGCCCCCGGTCGCTCGCGGAAAAGGAAAGGTCGCGGGCGAAACCCGCGGCGAATCTGTCGGCCGAGTACGCCGGCAAAGTGCGGCCGCTGCTCGTGAAATACTGCCTCGGCTGCCATTCCACGAAGGAGAAGAAGGGCGAACTTGACCTGCAGCGGTTCACCTCGCTGGCCGCCGTGCGGAAGGACGTCAAGCCCTGGACGCTGCTGATCGAGCAACTCGAAGCCGGCGAAATGCCCCCGAAAGGCAAGCCGCAACCGACGGCCACCGAACGCAAACGGCTCATCGACTGGACGCGGCGGTTCCTCAACGCCGAAGCCCGGGCGCGGGCCGGCGATCCGGGGCGGGTGCCGCTGCGACGGCTGAGCAACGCGGAATACGACAACACCATCCGCGACCTGACCGGCGTCGACCTGCGCCCCGCCCGCGAATTCCCCGCCGACGGGGCGGCCGGCGAAGGCTTCACCAATGCCGCCGAAGCCCTCCGCATGTCGCCGGCGATGATGGAGAAGTACCTCGCGGCGTCAAAAGCGATCGCGTCGCACGCCGTGCTGTTGCCGGACGGCTTCCGCTTCTCGCCGAAGAACACGCGGCGGGACTGGACCGACGAAAGCCTGGCGAAGCTGCGGGGGTTCTATCAGCGGTTCACGAAAGACGGCCGGATTCCATTGACGGTGTACCTCACGGCGCTCATTCGGCACCGTTCCGAATTGACGTCCGGGAAGACGACACTCGACGCCGTCGCGAAGGGGGAAAAACTCAGCCCCAAGTACCTCGGCATATTGTGGGAGGCGTTGAACGGGAAGGAAAGCTCATTCCCGCTGGATCACATTCGTGCCAGCTGGCGGACGGCCACCGTGAAGGACGTTCCGGCAATCGTCGCCGAAGTCGACGGCTGGCGCGACCCGCTGTGGAACTTCGTGAAGATCGGCAGCTACCGCTACGGCAACACGGTCCGCGCGGTCGCGAAGGACGCGACGGTCGCCGCAAGTCGGTCGTTCCGGCTGACGCTCAAACCCGAGCCGGGGCAGCGCGACGTCGTCCTCTATCTCGTCGCCAGCGAGCTGGGCGGCGACCCCGGACGGATGCGTCGCCGCACAACCAAACTGGGAGGCGACGGCAAGGGAAACGTCGTCTGGCAGCGGCCCCGCTTCGAAGCCGCCGGGAAGCCGCCGCTCGCACTGCGCGACTACGACAAGTTCGGCTCGCGGTATGAAATTGACTACGCGGTCCTGTTCGGCAAGACAAGCAAGTATCTGGCGGCGGTGCGGGAAGCGGCAAACGGTGTCCGTAGTGCGAAATTAATTTCGCACTACGGACAGTTGGCGAAGAAGCACGACCTCGACGAACGCTGGCTGAAACGCTGGATCGCCGTCCTCGCGCTGAATCCCGCCGGCAAGTCGGACGAACCGGGCCGCGTCGTTCCGCCGATCGAACTGACACTGCTGGACCAGAAAGTCCCGCGGGTCGGGCAGCGGCCGGCGATCAACGGCTGGATCGCGAAAGGGGCCGGGCTGCCGATTCTGGTCTCCAACTCGTCCGACAAGACGGAGCGCATTCCCGGCCGCGTCTCGCCGCATCACGTCGCGGTCCACCCGACGCCGGCGGAGTTCGTCGCCGTCGTCTGGAAAAGCCCCATCGCCGGAAAGGTCCGCATCGCCGCGAAGATCGCACACGTGCACAACGCCTGCGGCAATGGCGTCGCATGGTGGATCGAGCGGCAGTCGCCGAAGCGTTCCGCGATCCTCTCGCAGGGCACCGTCGACCGCGGCAAGACCGGTTCCGCGAAACCGCTCGACCTGACCGTCGCCCGCGGCGACCGCGTGTTCCTCGCGATCGACGCCCGCGACGGCAGCCACGTGTGCGACATGACGGAGATCGGCTTCACAATCACCGAGGCCGCGAAACCGAACCGCAAATGGGATCTCGCCGCCGACGTCGCCGACAGCGTGCTCGCCGGCAACCCGCACGCCGACAAACTCGGGAACAAAGCCGTGTGGAGCTTCGCGAAGGGGCCGAGTAAGGAACGCTCGCGGAAATCGGGCGCCGGCATCCCCGCCGGCTCGCTGCTGGCCCGCTGGCGAAAGGCGGTCGTCGATCCGGCGAAGCGGGCGGACGCCGGCGGAATCGCCGCGCAGGTGCAGGCGTTGCTTGTCGGCAAGCGCCCCTCAAAGAAGGACGACCCCGATCGCGCGCTGTACGACAACCTCGTCTCGCTGAACGGTGTGCTGTTGCAGGGGATCGATGTCGCGCCGCTCGCCCGTAGTGCGAAATTAATTTCGCACTACGGGCTGGCGCGCTCGCAATTCACAAAGACCGACCTCGTCGTCCCGTTGAACAACGTCATCGAACTCCGCCTCCCCGCCGCGCTGTTCCACGAGCGCGCCTTCGTCGTTGAAGGGAAGCCGACGGCCGATGCGAACGATCGCGTTATCCAGTTTCACGTCCTCACCGCGCGACCGGCCAGACCGGGACCCGCCTTCGATCCCGGGTCGCCGATCGTCACCACGCCCGACGGCCCCGGCCATCGACGGCTGCTGAAGGGCCTAGCCGCATTCCGCCGGCTGTTTCCGCCGTACATCTGTTATCCGCACGTCATCCCGCTCGATGAAGTCGTCTGCCTCAAGACGTTTCACCGCGAAGACGAGCCGCTCAAGCGACTGTTCCTCGACAAGCAGCAGACCGCGTACATCGACCGGCTGTGGGCCGAGCATCGCTTCATCACGAAGTTCCCCGTCGTCGAGAACGACTATCTGCCGTTGTTCATCGGGTTCGTCACGCAGGACCAGCCGAAGAAGCTGCTCGACTACTTCAACAGCCGCCGCGGTTGGTTCCGCGAGCGGGCGGATCGCTTTGAAAGCGAATTCGACGCCGCCGCACTGAAGCAGATGCGGCAGTTGTTCGCGTTCGCGAGCCGCGCGTTCCGCCGGCCGTTGCGAAAGGCTGAGCAGGACAAGCTGTACGCGCTCTACGACGTGCTGCGGAAGAAGAAGATGCCGCACGAAGACGCCTTTCGCAACGTGCTGGCGCGAGTGCTGATCTCGCCGTCGTTCCTGCTGCACGTCGAAGACCCGCCGCCGGGGACGAAGCCGCGGCCCGTGAGCGACTGGGAACTCGCCGGGCGGCTGAGCTACTTCCTGTGGGGTTCAATCCCCGACGCCGAACTCCGCCGCGCCGCCGCCGCGGGAAAACTGAACGATCCGAAAGTGCTGGAAGCGCAGACCCGCCGCATGCTGAAAGACGACAAGGTCCGCGGCCTCGCGATCGAGTTCGGCACGCAGTGGATTCACGTCCGCAATTTCGACGCCTTCAACGAGAAAAATGAAAAGCTGTTCCCGACGTTCGCCGAACTGCGGAAGGCGATGTCCGAGGAAGCGATCCTGTTCTTCCAGGACCTCTTCCGGCACAACCGGCCGATTACCGACCTGCTCGATTCCGACGCGACGTATCTCAACGAAACGCTGGCGAAACATTACGGCATCCCCGGCGTCACCGGCCCGCAGTTCCGCCGCGTCACCGGCATTCGCAAATACGGCCGCGGCGGCATCCTTGGCCTCGCGAGCGTGCAAGCCAAACAGGCCGGGGCGTCCCGGACCAGCCCGGTGCTCCGCGGCAACTGGGTCGTGGAAACCCTGCTGGGGGAAAGGCTGCCACGGCCGCCGAAGAACGTCCCGCAACTGCCCGAAAAAGAAACCGGCAACAACGGCCTGACGATGCGGCAGCTCACCGAGAAGCACGTCAGCGTCGCAAGCTGCGCGAGTTGCCACCAGCGGATCGACCCGTTCGGGTTCGCGTTCGAACGTTTCGACCCCATCGGCCGCCGCCGCGACAAAGACCTCGGCGGCCTGCCGGTCGACACCGCCGTCACGCTCCGCGACGGCACGAAGTTCACCGGCCTGCCCGGCCTGCGGAACTACTTGCTGACGAAGAAGCGCGACACCGTCCTCCGCCTCTTCTGCCGCCGGCTGCTGGGCTACGCACTGGGCCGGTCGGTGACGCTCTCGGATGAACCGCTGCTGGATGGTATCATGCGGAAGGTGAAGTCCAGCGACGGCCGGCTGGTGGACGTCGTGCTGACTATCGTGAAAAGCGCGCAGTTGCGGATGATCCGCGGGAGCGAGTTTGTTGAGAATGAATGACCGTAGGACGGCCTTCTGAGGCCGTCCTGATCGGGGGAACTGGACGGACGGCCTTGGAAGGCCGTCCTACGGATCGAACCGGATTCGCGTCGATTCGCTGAATTCGCGGTTCAAAAAACAGCTTCAGGAGCAGTTCCGATGACAGCGACAAAATCCCCCCTCTCCCGCCGCACGTTCCTCCGCGGCCTCGGCGTCAGCATGGCGTTGCCGTGGCTGGAATCGGTCCCGGTCTGGGGCGAAGCGACCGCCAAGCGCGGCGCGTCGGAACCCCCGGTGCGGCTCGCGTGCCTCTTCGCCGGCAACGGGTTCCACAGCCGCGAGTGGTGGGCGAAGGGGGAAGGGAAGCAGATGCAGTTCGGGAAGGTGCTCGCGCCGCTGGCCCCCTTCCGCGAGAAGCTGCTGTTCCTTCGCGGGCTGTACAACGAAGAAGCCCTTATCGGCGGGATTCACAGTTGCCAGACGGGGAACCTGCTCACCGGAGCGCACCTGGCGCCCGGCGGGGAAATCCGCTCCGGCGTCAGCATGGATCAGGTCGTCGCGCGGAAGTTCGTCGGGCAGACGAAAGTCCCCAGTCTCGTGCTCGGCTGCGAGCATTCCATCGCGGCGCTGCACAAGAACTACTCGATGATCTACAGCTCGCACATCTCGTGGAGTTCCGCCAGCACGCCCACGCCGTTGGAACTGTACCCCGCGCTGGCGTTCGACCGGCTGTTCCGCGACAACGTCGGCAAGGCCGACGGCAGCGTGCTCGACGCGGTGCTCGAGGAGGCGAACGGCCTCCGCGGCCGAATCAGCAAGTCCGACCGGCGGCGGCTCGAAGAATATCTCTCGTCGGTCCGCGAAGTCGAGAAACGCATCGAGACCGCCGGCAAACACCGCCGGCTGCAAGGCTGGCGGCCGACGCTGACGAAGCCCGACATGAAACGCCCCAAGGACGGCATCCCGCAGGACGTCGACGAGCACATGCGGCTGATGTGCGACATCCTGGTGCTCGCCTTCCGCACCGACACGACCCGCGTCTGCACGCTGAAGCTCAACAACGACCACTCGTCGCTGCGGTTCCCGAACCTGAAGTCGGAAACTTCCCCGATGGGCGGAATCGATTACATGATCCACCACCTGCTTTCGCACAGCGACAACGCCGACTGGCTGAAGGTCAACCGCTTCTTCACCGAGCAGGTCGCTTACATCGCGAAGAAAATGGACGCCGTGCGGGAAGGGGACCGCACGCTGCTGGACAACTCGATGCTGCTGTACCTGTCGAGCATGATGACCGGCCACCACAACAATGACCAGTTGCCGGTGGTGCTGCTGGGCCGCGGCGGCGACACGGTGAAGACCGGCCGCATCCTCGACTACCTCGGCAAGCCCAACCGCCGCATGTGCAGCCTGTACCTGTCGCTGATGGACAAGCTGGGCGTGCGGCTGACGAGCTTCGGCGACTCGAAGGAACGCCTGGCGGGGGTCTGAGAGAGATCGTGGCGGATGCTGCCAGCATCCGCAAACCAGCGGACGCTGGCAGCGTCCGCCACGATGATTTTCGACTGATTCACATCCTCTGAGGTCCCGCACCGCTTTGACACCGCCCCGCCGCCGTGATGTAATGCGGCTCGGCCTGAGTTGGTGTCCCGCCTGTAGTGCGAAATTAATTTCGCACTACAGGCGGGACACCAGCGATGTACGGAGACCCTTGCACGAAGGCCCTGCCATGCCGCGCCACTGGCGTTTCGCTCCCTACGATGAAGCCGCAGTCCGCGATCTGTGCCGCGATGTCCGCATTTCCCCGCTGACCGCGCAGGTGCTGCTCGCCCGCGGTTACGGCACGGCGAGCGACGCCGGGCGGTTCCTCAACGCGCCGCTGACCGACCTGCACGATCCCGACGAATTGCCCGGCGTGCCGCAGGCCGCCGACCGCATCGTCGCCGCCGTCCGCGAGGGGCGACGCATCACGATCTACGGCGACTACGACGTCGACGGCGTCACGGCGACCAGCCTGCTGTGGCACTGTCTGAAAGAGTCGAGAGTCGAGAGTCGAGAGTCCAGAGCCAGAGAAGCGGATTCATCGTCTGACTCTCAACCCTCAACTCTCAACTCTCAACCCTCCTACTACATCCCTTGCCGCTTCGAGGAAGGTTACGGGCTGAACGCCGAGGCGATCAGAACGCTGCACGAGGAAGACCCGCGGCAACTGGTGGTGACGGTCGATTGCGGCATCACGGCGGTCGCGGAAGCGAAGCTGGCGCGGGAGCTGGGGCTGGAGCTGATCATTACCGACCACCACCAGATCGGCGACGAACTGCCGGACGCCGCCTGTCTGGTGCATCCACGGCTGCCGGGGTCGCGGTATCCGTTCGGCGACCTGTGCGGGGCGGGGGTGGCGTTCAAGCTGGCGTGGGCGATCTGCAAACGGCTCGGCGACGGGCGGAAGGCGACGTCGCGGATGCGCGAATTTCTGAAGCGGGCCGTCGGTCTGGCGGCGATCGGCACGGTGGCGGACGTCGTTCCGCTGCACGGCGAGAACCGGATTCTCGTCCGCTACGGGCTGGAGGAGTTGAAGCAGCGGGCCGCCGCCGGGCTGCGGGCGTTGCTGCAGGTTTCCGGCATCGAACCGAACACTTCGCTGCAGGCCGACGACGACATCGGCTTCAAGATCGGCCCGCGATTGAACGCGGCCGGCCGGCTGGGGCAGGCGCGATTGGCCGTCGAGCTGCTGACCACCGACAACGCCGAGCGGGCGATGACGCTGGCGAAGTATCTCGACGAGCTGAACAAGAACCGCCGGACCGTGGAAACGCGGATGGTCAAACGGGCCAAGTCGCTCGTGGCGGACAACCCCGCCTGGAACGACCATCGGGCGCTGGTGCTGGCCCACCACGACTGGCATCCCGGCGTGATGGGCATCGTCGCCAACCGCATCGCCGAGCACTTCGAGAAGCCGACCGTGCTGATCGCGCTGGCGGCCGATTCCGAGATCGGCCAGGGGTCCGCGCGGTCGTTCGCCGGCTGCAACCTGCACGGGGCGCTCTCGGCGTGCGCGGGGCATCTCGTTTCGTTCGGTGGGCATCGGGCGGCGGCGGGGCTGAAGATCCGCATCGACGCGATCGACGGCTTCCGCGAGGAGTTCTCCCGCTGCGTCGCCGCCGGCCACATTCCGACCGACGAGGATCTGGAATTGAACATCGACGCCGAAGTGCGGCTGGCCGACGTGACGCGGAATTCCGTCCGCGATCTCGACCGGCTCGGCCCGTTCGGGCAGGGGAACGCCCGGCCGCTGTTCGCCGCCACCCGCGTCGAGCTGGCCGGCCCCCCGCAACGCATGGGGGACGGCGGCAACCACCTGAACCTGCGGCTGCGGCAGTACGGGGCGACGTTGCGGGCCGTCGCGTTCGGCCGCGGCGACTGGGCCGACGAGTTGGCGCGGCACGGCGGCCCGATCGACGTCTGCTTCGCGCCGGTCGTGAACCGCTTCCGCGGCGAGGAGCGGGTCGAGCTGATGTTGAAGGACTGGCAGGCGGCGAAGTAGGTCCGGACGGCCCGTCCGGACCCTACGCTGGACGTGCCGCCCGTTCTCCACGACGATTTCGGTATGGACGTCGCCCGACAGCAACTCGAACTTCGACGCGGGCTGGAGTCGCGGGGCATTCGCGATCCGCGGGTGCTCGATGCGATTCAGAACACGCGGCGGGACCGGTTCGTGCCTTCTTCCGTCCGCCGCTACGCGTACTACGACGACGCCCTGCCGATCGGCCACGGCCAGACGATCAGCCAGCCGTACATCGTCGCGCTGATGACGCAGGCCGCCGCGTTGACCGGCGAAGAAACCGTCCTGGAGATCGGTACCGGCAGCGGCTACCAGGCGGCGGTGCTGTCGCGGCTCTGTCGGCGGGTCGTCACGATCGAACGCATCGCGGAGCTGGCTGAGCCGGCGAAACAGGTGCTGCACGAGCTGGGGGTCGAGAACGTGACGTTCATCACCGGCGACGGCACGCTCGGCTGCCCCGAACTCGCCCCCTACGACGCGATCCTCGTCACCGCCGCCGCCCCCGACATCCCGGCGCCGCTGTACGAGCAGTTGCGCGACGGCGGGCGGCTGATCATCCCGGTCGGCAACGAAGAGATGCAGGAGCTGGCCTGCGTCGTGAAAACCCCCGCCGGGGCGGAAATCCGCGATCTGTGCGGCTGCCGGTTCGTGAAGCTTATCGGCGAGCACGGCTGGCGATACGACTGAAGGAATCACTGGGGGGGGAATTGGAAACGAACGACTCAGCCATCGAGCATTCTCGAGAGTGCGCGACGCACTTTGCGAATCGCATGCTCAGCCGAGGGCCGGGAGAGTAGGAGCGGCGACCGCCGCTCCCCTCATCAAACCGGACGTGCGGGTTTCCCGCATCCGGCTTTCCCGGAAACTGTCAGTCTTGGGCATGCACAGGCAGGCAACTCCGATTCGTTCACAG
>Ga0268386_10000063_pt1 | contig 57066 bp, 40 predicted proteins | sample RVTome_15_FD_200260 | JGI IMG/M metagenome (GOLD analysis project Ga0268386, IMG submission 200260) | Soil microbial communities from uranium-contaminated site in the Upper Colorado River Basin, Wyoming, United States - RVT150D86... ... | reverse complement strand
CGCAAGGCGTCGAACCTCGATCCCATCGACGCGCTGCGGTACGAGTAGGAGCTCGGCGGCTCGACTCCGGTTGCGCGGATCCGGTCGACGGACTGGCTGACCCAGGCCCCCCGGCTGGGGTCGCCCCACGCTCGCTACTCGGGGCTACTCGTGTTCCTCGACGAGGATCACGTGCCGCTCGCTTCCGGGGCGACCACCGAGCCGGGGGGCCCCAGCCGCACTCCGCTCGGCTCCTGCCACGACCCCGGGGGTCGCCCCCTGCCGGGGCCTGGCCTGGGGTGGCCGGCTCCGCGTAGACTGCCGCGGTGCGGCGGTCCGGGCTCCTCGTCCTGGCGGTCGGCCTGCCCCTCGGACTGCTCTGGAGCGCCTCCCGGAGCGGCGACGAGCCCTCCGATCTGGCGGCGCGCGCCCGGGCCTCGCTCTCTCAGACCTCCGGCTCGCTGCGCGTGCCGGGCCTCCGTCAGCGCGTGGAGGTCCTGCGGGACCGGTGGGGCATCCCCCACATCTACGCTTCCAGCGAGGACGACCTGTTCCTCGCCCAGGGGTTCGTCCAGGCCCAGGACCGACTGTACCAGATGGAGCTGTGGCGCCGGTCCAGCCAGGGCCGCCTTGCGGAGCTGCTCGGACCGGACCTCATCGAGCGCGACCGGCTCACGCGGCTGGTCGGCCGATACCGCGGCGACAGGGCGGCGGAGTGGGCGAGCTATGGGCCCGAGGCCCGGTCCACCGTCGAGAGCTTCGTAAGGGGGGTGAACGCGTGGATCGTTCACCTCGACGGGCGGCGCCCGCTGGAGCTGGAGCTGGCCGGCATGGACCTGGAGCCGTGGTCGCCCGAGGACCTCCTCTCTCGTGCGGAGGCCTTCGGCATGAGCGGCAACGCCATCTCGGAGGCGCTGCGAGCGCGCGTCGTGGCCGGTGGCGGCGTCGCCCTCGCGCAGCGGTTGCGTCCCCCGGATCCCCCGGTGGACCTGATCGTACCGGCGGGCCTGCCCGTGGAAGCCGCCGACGGCGCCCTGGAAGCGGCCTTGGGATCGATCGGTGCAGAGGTCGGGTTCGGGAGCGGGGGCAGCAACAACTGGGTGGTGGCGGGACGCCGGTCCGTGACCGGCCGGCCGCTGCTCGCCAACGATCCGCACCGCGCGCTCGACAGCCCCTCCCTGAGGTACCTCGTCCACCTCGAGGCGCCCGGGCTGCGCCTGATGGGTGCGGTGGTGCCCTGGTTCCCCGGCATCGCCATCGGCCACAACGGCCGGGTCGGCTGGGGGCTCACGATCCTCCGCATCGACGCACAGGATCTCTACGCCGAGACGCTGCACCCCGAGGACCCGGGCCGCTACCGCGTGGGCGAGACGTGGGAACCCCTGCGCGAGGAGCGCGAGACGATCCGGGTCAAGGGCAGCGCCCCCGTCGAGGTCGCCCTCCAGTACTCACGACACGGCCCGTTGGTCCATGTCGATCCGGCGAGGCGCGTGGCCTGGGCGCTCCGCTGGACCGGCCAGGAACCGGGCACCGCCGGCTACCTCGGTGCGCTCGCCTTGGGCCGGGCCCGCAGCGCCGCGGAGCTGCGGGCGGCGTGCCGGCGCTGGAAGATGCCGGGCGAGAACTTCGTCTTCGCCGACGTCGAGGGGACGATCGGCTACCAGGCCGCGGGCCTGGCTCCGGTACGCCGCGGCTGGAGCGGGCTGCTGCCCGTTCCGGGCGCGGGCGGCGCTTACGCGTGGGACGGGTTCCTGGCCGAGGCCGCGCTGCCGGCGGCCGGAGAACCGCCCTCGGGCTACCTGGCCACCGCGAACCACAACGTCCTCCCCGAGGGCCACCCCCACCCGGTCGGCCACGAGTGGGCGGAGCGCTACCGCATCGAGCGGGTCCATGAGCTGCTCCGGAGACGAGAACGCTTCTCGGTCGAGGACTTCCAGGCGTTCCAGCACGACGTGACCGCCCTCCTAGCCAGAGACCTCGTCCCGCTGCTCAGGACCCACGAGCCGCCCACCCCCAGGCTCCGCCGCGCGAGGGACCTGCTGCTGGGCTGGGACGGCCGCATGAGCCGTGACAGCGCCGCCGCCGCGCTCTTCGCGGTCTGGCAGCACCAGCTCGTCGCCCGCTGGGTCCAGAGCGAGGCCAGGGACCAGGCCGGCGCCAGCCTCATGTCCCGCGCGCTCACCCTCACCGCGGCCGTACGCGCCCTCCGAGGCCTCGGCCCCGGAGGTCGAACGCTGCTGCTGGGCGCCCTCGACGACGCCACCCTCGTCCTGGAGCGCCGACTCGGAAGCGACCTCTCAGCCTGGCGTTGGGGCGACCTGCACCAGGCCTGGTTCGCCCACCCGCTCGGCATGGACGAGGCCACCCGGGCCCTGTTCGACCGCGGACCCATACCCCGCCCCGGTCACCCCACCACGGTCAACGCGGCCGCCGGGACGCTCTCCGTGCAGACGTCGGGGGCGAGCTTCCGAATGATCCTCGACGTCGGCGACTGGGATCGCTCGGTGGCGACGAGCGCACCCGGGCAGTCCGGGCAGCCGGGCAGCCCGCACTACGACGACCTGATCCCCTACTGGGCCGAGGAGAGGTACTTCCCGCTCGCTTTCAGCCGCGGGAGGGTGGAGGAGGTCGCGGACCGGGGGCTGACCCTGGAGCCCGCTCGTCCCTGAGGCCGGAGGCCAGATGCCGATCGAAAGACTCATCCTTGCCGTACCCGCCTGCGCGATCGTCGCCGCGGTCCTGTGCGCGCACCCGGCCACGGCGGCGCCGGTCGAGGAGCCGCACTCCGCCAAGGAGTCGTTGCTGTGGTCCAGGCTCCGCGAGCGCGTCGTGGCCGTGGAGCAGGGCCTCGATGGAGTGCTCGGGGTCTCCGTGAAGGACCTCGGGACCGGCGCCACCCTCGAGGTCAGGCCGGAAGAGACCTTTCCCCAGGCCTCCTCGATCAAGCTCGCCGTCCTCTACGAGCTGTACCGCCGGGCGGATGAGGGCGACCTCGACCTCCAGGAGACGACCTCGCCGCCCTCCCCCCGCGCGGGCGGGGGCGGTGTGCTCGAGCTGCTGGGGGACCGGGCCCGGCTCACATGGAGGGACCTGGCCGTCCTGATGGTAGGCTGGTCCGACAACGACGCCACCAACGCCGTCATCGACCGGCTCGGTTCGACCGCCGTGAACCGCCGCATGGACGAGCTGGGGCTGCCCGAGACGCGCCTGCGCCGACGCATGATGGACGTCGAGGCCGCCCGCCGGGGCGAGGAGAACGTGTCGACGCCGAGGGAGATGAGAAGGCTGGCCGAAGCCGTCTACGCCGGTGCCGGCCTGAAGCCCGGTCTGGCCGGTGACCTGAGGGCGGTGGCGTCGGTGCCGAAGCACTCCGCGTTCGAGGTGGCGCTGCCGGCCGGGGTGGTGGTGGCGGGCAAGACCGGCTACCTCGACGGCGTGCGCTGCTGGAGCGCCGTGGTAGCCGTGCCGGACCGGCCCTACTCGGTGGCGGTCATGGCCACCTACCTCCGGCGTGACGCAGACGGGGAGGCCGCCATCCGCGACGTGGCCACAGCCGTCCATGAGACCCTCGACCGCCTGGGACGCTCGAGCGATCTCGGCCGCGGCCTGCGCGACTGACGCGGCCGGTCAGGGATCGGCGCCGGTCCCGGGACGGCGCTACTCGTCGACCTCGGTCCCCACGAGGTCCTCGAACGTCTCGCGGCGCCGGATCAGCCGTGTCCTTCCCCCTTCCACCAGCACCTCGGCCGCCCGGGGGCGCAGGTTGTAGTTGGACGACATCGCGAACGCGTAGGCGCCGGCGTCGCGCACCGCGAGCAGGTCTCCGGGCGCGACCTCGTCCAGCTCGCGTGCCCGAGCCAGGAAGTCGCCCGACTCGCATACCGGCCCCACCACGTCCACGACCCGCGTCGCCCCGCGGGGCGACGAGACCGGCTCGATGCGGTGGTGGGCGCCGTAGAGCGCGGGCCGCATCAGGTCGTTCATGCCGGCGTCTACCACGACGAAACGCCTGCCCCCGTTCTCCTTCACGCCGATGACGCGGGTCAGGAGCACGCCCGCCGCGGCCACCAGGGACCGACCCGGCTCGACCAGGACGGTCAGGGGCAGATCGGCGAGGGCCGGGAGCACGCGGCCGGCCAGGTCGGCCGGCGTGAGGCCACCGCCCGTCTCGTAGTCCACGCCAAGGCCCCCGCCCACGTCCACGGTCTTCAGCGCATAGCCCTCGGCCAGGAGCCGCCGCGAGAGGCCCGCCAGCTCCCGGGCCGCCGCCTCGAGGGGACCGAGGTCGGTGATCTGCGACCCGATGTGGCACTGGACCCCGACCACCTCGATCCCGGGCAGCGCGCGGGTCGCGCGGAGGATCGCCGGCGCCTTGGCGATGTCGACGCCGAACTTGCTCTCGCGGAGGCCGGTGGAGACGTAGGGGTGCGAGCGCGGATCGATGTCGGGGTTCACGCGGAGCGCGACCCGCGCGGTGCGACCCCGGGCGGACGCGGCGGCGCTGATGCGCTCGATCTCCGCCGCGCTCTCGGCATTGATCTCGCCCAGGTCGTGCTCCAGGGCGAGGGCCAGCTCCGCGTCCGTCTTCCCCACCCCGGCGAACACGATCCGGTCCGGCGGGAAGCCGGCGCGGAGCGCGGCGCGCAGCTCCATGCCCGAGACGATGTCGGCCCCCGCCCCGAGGCCGGCGAGCACCCGGAGCAGCGCCCCGGAGGCGTTCGCCTTGAGCGCATAGCAGATGCGATGGGGCACGGCCGCGAAGGCCCGGTCGTATTCCTCGAACGCCGACGCCAGGGCCGCCCGGCTGTACACGTAGAGCGGCGTGTCGTGGCGTGCAGCCGCGTCCTCCAGCGAGACGCCGTCGCCGAGGAGCCTCCCCCCGACGCGCTCGAAGCCGGTCACGCGGGGCGCCGCTCCGCCCGCAGTGCGGCCGCGGCGATCCCGGAGAGGCCCAGCACGCCCACCAGGTTGGGGAAGATCTGGAGCCCGTTCATCAGGTCGCCCCAGGCCCAGATGGTGTCCACCCTTCCCATGGCACCGAACACGACCAGGGTGCAGTAGGTCCAGCGGTACGGGACGGTCACCCGCGTCCCGAAGACGTACTCCAGGAACTGCTCGCCGTAGTAGGCCCACCCGATCAGGGTCGTGTACCCGAACAGGAACGCGCAGAAGGCCACGACCCACCCGCCGCGCGGGATCGCGGTGTCGAACGCGGCGGCCACCACGGCGGTGCTGGTGAGCCCGGTGCGCCAGGCGCCGCTCACCAGGATCGTGAGGGCGCTGATCGACGACGTCACGAAGGAGACGATGAACACCTCCATCACCGCGTTCAGCCCCTGCTGCACCGGGCGGTCGCTGCGGGCGGTCCCGTAGACGACCGCCGCGGTCCCGTAGCCCGCCTCGTTGGCGTAGATGCCCCGTGCGAGGCCGTAGCGCATGGCCACCATCATGCCCACGCCGGCCACCCCGCCGCCGGCCGCCTCCATCGAGAACGCCTCGCGGACGATCAGGGCGAGGACCTCCGGGACGCGCTCGGCGTGGGTGGCGATCACGATCAGGCCGCCGGCCAGGTAGAGGGCGACCTTGAGCGGAGCCAACTTCGCGGCCACCCGGCCGATCGACCGGATGCCCCCGATGATGACCAGCCAGGCCAGGAACGCGATCGCTACGCCGGAGCCCCAGGTGGGAATGCCGAGCTGGCTCTCCAGCACCACCGCCATCGAGTTGGGCTGGGTGAACGGGGTCGTGGTGAGGGCGGCGACGCCCGCGACCAGTGCATAGGTCCACGCCAGAGCCGGCGAGCGAAGGCCGTCCCTGAGGTAGTACATGGGACCCGCGGAGACACGGTCGGCCTCGACCCGCCGGAACCGGATGCCGAGCACCGCCTCGGTGAGCTTGATGGTGGTGGCGAAGAAGCCGTAGCACCAGATCCAGAACACCGCCCCCGGACCTCCGGTGACCACGGCCGTCGCGACACCGGCGATGTTGCCCGTGCCGATCGACGCCGCCAGAGCGGTCATGAACGCCTGGAACGGGGTGAGCACGCCGCGCGCTCCCTCGGTCGCCGCGGGAACGAGCGTCCTCACCGCCTCCGGGAAGCGCACGACCTGGACGAAGCGATAGCGCACGGTCAGGAACAGCCCGGTCCCCAGGAGGAGCACGATCGTCCAGCTCCCCCACACGAGGTCGCTCGCCCAGTGGACGCCGTCGCGGACGGCCTCGGGAAGCATCGGGGGGCCATCATAGTCGATGTGCCCCAGCCTCTCCGCCGCTCGGCGGACGCGGCCGGCCGCGCGAAGCCGTGTGCTAACATCGCACCCCTTCCCATGAAGGACGTCGTCACCGCGGAAGACGTGCGCGCCGTGCCGCCCGGCGGCGAGGTCCTCGCCCCCCCCGGCGCCATCGTGACTCCGTGGGCCCGCGAGCTGGCGGCCACCCGCGGCGTCCGTATCGTCCACGGCCACGCCGCCCCGGGGTCCTTCGTGGTGGCGGTGGGGGCGGACCACGGAGGCTACGCCCTGAAGGAGGAGGTGAAGTCCCACCTGACCCGGCTGGGATACCGCTTCACGGACCTCGGCACGCACTCCACGGAGCCCGTCGACTATCCCGACGTGGCGCAGGCCGTCGCGCAGGCGGTGCGGTCGGGCGACGCCCGGCTGGGCATCCTGGTCGACGCGGCCGGGATCGGCTCGGCCATGGCGGCCAACAAGGTCCCCGGCGTCCGTGCGGCTCTCTGCGCCGAGGCCGCCGGCGCCCGCAACGCCCGGGAGCACAACGACGCCAACGTCCTGACCCTTGGGGCAAAGTTCGTCGACGCGTCGCGGATGCGGCCGATCGTGGAGACGTTCCTCGCCGCGGAATGCACCGAGGAGCGCCATCTCCGTCGGGTGCGCAAGATCACGGGCATCGAGGAGAGCTACCGCTCTTGAGCCCCGATCCCCGGCTGGTCGATGCGGTCGTCCGGGCGGTGCTCGCGCAGGTGCGCACGGAGGAGCCGCCGTGCGGGTGCCATGCCGCCCCGTCCGGATGTTGCCCCGACCGCCTGGGCCGCCTGGTGGGCGACGGAGCGGAGCGCTTCGGGTTGCAGGCCCGCTCGAACGTCTACTTCGGCGAGCTGGCCCGGAAGATCGACCACACGCTCCTGAAGCCCGACGCCACCCGCGAGCAGATCGAAGCCCTCTGCGACGAGGCGCGCGAGCACGCCTTCGCCACGGTGTGCGTGAACCCGGTGTGGGTGCGCCTGTGCGCGGATCGCTTGCGGGGCTCCTACAGCGGCGTGTGCACCGTGGTCGGCTTCCCGCTGGGCGCGACGCTGCCGGAGGTGAAGGCGCAGGAAGCCGCCCGGGTGGTGGCGGAGGGGGCCGGCGAGGTGGACATGGTCCTCCACGTCGGCGGCCTGAAGTCGGGCGACTATCGCGGCGTGGAGCGGGACGTCGCCGGCGTCGTGGAGGCCGCGCGGGGCGCCGTGGTGAAGGTCATCATCGAGGCTGCCCTGCTCACGGACGACGAGAAGGTGAAGGCCTGCGTCCTCGCGCGCGCCGCCTGCGCCCACTTCGTGAAGACCTCGACCGGGTTCGGGCCGGGCGGCGCCACCGCCGCCGACGTCGCGCTGATGCGCCGCGTGGTGGGTCCCGACATGGGCGTCAAGGCCGCCGGCGGGGTCCGCGACCTGAAGTCGGCCCGGGAGATGCTCGAGGCGGGCGCGGACCGCCTGGGCGCGAGCGTGGGCGTCAAGATCGTCCAGGAGAGCCGCGGCGGCGGCGCCTCTACCGCCCCGGGCGGGCCGCGGGGCGCCGCACCGTCCTACTGACCCGCGGCCAGATGGAACGCACGGCCACCGCGAGCACGAGCCCGTGAAGGCGGTCGATCTGGGCCCGGTGCCCCTCGAGGACCGGCGCCAGTCGCCCCTCGACCTATTCCTCATCTTCGCCGGCGCCAACGTCGTCGCCACCACGATGGTGACCGGAGCCAGCCTTGCGCCCGCCTTCGACACGCGGACGGCCCACGCGCTCATCGGGCTGGGCGCCGTGGCGGGGGCGGGTCTGGTGGCGGCGCTGGTGCCGCTGGGACCGCGGCTGGGGGTCCCCTCGGTGATCGCCGCGAGGGCCGCGCTCGGCCCCGGCGGCGCCGGCCTGCTCGCGACGCTCCTGTTCCTGACCAACTTCGCCTGGATCGCGCTCAACAACGTGATCGCCGCATCCGCCTGCTCCCAGGCCCTCGGGGGCGACGAGCGCGCGTGGGCGGTCCTCCTGGGCCTGGCGGCGACCGCGGTGGTGGCCGCGGGGCCGGCGGCGGTCGGGCGCGCGGACCGGATCGCGGTGCCGGTGATGCTGGCGGTCGCTGTCGCGATGACCGTGCGCGCGCTCGGCCTCTCCGAGCCCGAGACGGCGCGGACCGTCCCCGCCGCCGAAACCTGGCGCGGGCTGGACGTGGTGATCGGCTACCAGGCGTCCTGGATCCTGATGTTCGCGGACTACTCGCGCTACTGCCGGTCCGAGTCCCGGTCGAGGGCGGCGGTGTTCCTGGCCCTGGCCTCGACCAGCACCTGGTTCATGGCCCTCGGGTTCCTCGCCGCGCGGGCCGCGGGGAGCGGCGATCCCGGCGCCATGCTCGCCGCCCTCGGGCTGGGGCGAACCGGCGCCCTGCTCATGGCGGCGGCCACCGTCACCACCAACTTCGTGAACGTGTACCTGTCCGCCCTGGCGTGGAAGAGCCTCGTTCCGCGCGCGGGGGGGCAGGCCTCGATCTGGTCCATCGGCCTGGTCGGCGCCGCCCTGAGCATCCTCTCCCGTGTCTGGCTGGATCGCTACGCCGACTTCATGGTCGTACTGGGCACGCTCCTCGTCCCGGTGGGCGGCGTGCTGCTCGCCCACTTCTTCGTGCTGAAGGTCCCGACCGACGTCGCCGCGCTCTACGATCCGGCCGAGGGATCCCCGCGCGTCTCGCGGGCGGGGATCCTGGCCTGGGCCCTGGGCGGCGCCGCGTACCACGCCGGCGCCCCCGTGGGCGGCACCCTGCCCGCCCTGGTCGCATCGGCGGTCGCATATTCGCTCCTCGTCACCCGTGGCGCGGGCACCCGGTCGCGCACGACGGGCGCTCAGGAGTCGCGGGGGACGCCGGCCAGGTAGGACTCCGCCGTCCGTCGCGGCTCCAGCCCCACGACCCGGGCGTACTCCTGCAGGAAGCCCCGCAGGTAGACGGGTGCGGGCAGCAGCGCGTGCCGATCCGCCTCGATGTACTCGAGGTACCGCACGCCCACCTTGGTGACGAGCGAGATATCGCGGAGGCTGACGCCGCGCTCCTCGCGGAAGCGGCGGAGCGCCGCTCCGTCGACCGGATCGGGTAGGACCTGGGGTGCGTGACGGACGCGCGCCGCCTCCGGCGGCACCCCCAGGGCAGCGGGTCTCGCCACCGAGGCAGCGGGCGGCCGCGCGGGGTTCGGCGCCGCCGGCGTCGGGAACGGGACGACGAGCGCTCCGGCGCTCACGAAGCCGTTGGCCACGTCGTACTCGTACCTCCTGACGGGGTCGCGGAGGGTCTCGAAGGCCTCCTGCACGCGGGCACGCGCCTCGCGCAGCTCGTCCGCGTCCAGGAGCGAGTAGGTGGCCAGGGCCTCCTCGCCGTAGAGGCCGAGATGGAACAGATAGGACTTCTCGATCTGCTCGCCGGTAGCCCGAGGCTCGAGGCCCAGGACCTGGTAGTGCGTCTCCGCAGGCGCCACGCCCGTCACCAGCGGAGGGCGAGGGATTCGCCCAGCAGCAGGCCGCGGGCGAGCTGGCGCACCTCCTCGGCCGCGCGGCTGGCGGGAGCCGAGGTCATGAACAGGCGCCGCTGGCGCACGGCCTTCCAGACCGCGTCGTCGTAATGGACGTAGCCGGCGTAGGTGGCCTTCACGCCGAGGTGTCGGGCGCAGGCGGCCACGAGCTGGTGGCCGATCGCGACGTCGGCCTCGTCCCGCACCTGGTTGACCACGAAGCGCGGATGGAAGGACCCGATCTCGTTGCGAAGGACCTCCACCTCCTCGGGGGCCTCCCGCTCGATGACCGCCAGCAGGTCGAGCGGCGATCGGATGCCCTGCGCGTTCTTCTGGTCCAGGGCAGAGTCGAGCACTCGGCGGGCTTCGATGCTCGAGGCGGCCGCCCGCAGACGGCGATAGAGGGCGCTCTTGATGAAGCGGTAGCCGTTCTCGATCGAGGTCGGCTCCGGTACCACGGTGAGCACGCCCAGGTCGGAGGCCAGGAAGAAGTCGACGATGTTGAAGGACGTGCCCGCCCCGAGGTCCATGAGCACGACGTCGACGTCGAGGCTACGGATGCGGTTCAGGACCCGGACCTTCTGCGGATGCTTGATGTTGGCCGCCCCGAGGAAGTCGGAGGCGCCGCTGACGAGGCGCAGCCCCGACATGCCCGTATCCGACAGCACCTCCTCGATGCGCTCGGCGCGACGCCGGATGAAGTCGCCCAGCGTAAGGTCCGGGTTCCGGAGGCCCAGGCAGGTATGGAGATTGGCACCACCGAGGTCGGCGTCGACCAGGATCACTCGCTTGCCCATGCGCGCGAGCTGCCACCCCAGCGAGGCCGTGAGGACGGACTTGCCGATCCCCCCCTTGCCGCCGCCGACGGACCAGATCTGTCGACGGGGCCGCGACGCGGGGAGGGGCACGGGCCCGGGCATGGGGGTCAAGCCCGCCTCGTCGGGGCGGCCTCGCGCGCCGAGGAGGTGACCGGTCCGTTCGTGTGCCGGGCGCGCAAGGCAGCTAACGGAAGGTAACGCTGGCCAGGACGGCGTCGAGGAGCGCGCGGGTTTCGCGCGACTTCTTCCAGACCGACGCCGGGACGTGGGAGATGATGCACACGGAGTGCCCCGACCCGACCACGGTGAGCGTGCGCTGGCGCCACACGCGATGGCCCAGGATCGGCGCGTCGTAGCGAATCTGGAACGCCGAGTCGAGGCTCCGTAGGTGTCCCGAGACCGAGCTCACGAACTCGTACTCGTACTTCACCTCGGGCTCCTGCGCCATCGGGCCGGCGAGCCGGTCGAGCATGCAGGAGACGTGGAGGCTGTCGTAGCCGGCCTCGCCCGGATGGTAGAGGAAACGCACTGCGAGGTTCCCCGCTCCGGCCTGGAGCGCGCTGGGGTCGCTGGCGGCCGCCTGGACCGCCCAGTCCTCGGGTGTCCGGAACGTGAAGGCGCCCGAGGGGTGCCGGTGCTCGCGCGACAGAGCCGGGGGCTCCTTCCGCTTGTCGGCGGCCCATCCGGAGGCCGCGGCCAAGACGCCGATCAGGCTCCCGCCGAGGAGCCGCCGCACCGATCGCTTGCCTCGTGTCGACGTACCGCGGATTATCATCCCACCGGACCGGGGTCGGCAAGGCGGGCCGGCCCGGCGATCCGGGCGAGCCCCGACAGCACGGCCTCGAGCACGCCGGCCGAGACCGCACGGGCCTTGTCCGAGAGCCTCGCCGGGTCCACCGCCGTGCCGCGCGGGTCCACGTCCCCGAGCTTCGTTCCCTCGGCGACGGCCACGCCGTCGGCGACCAGCCCGCGGAGGAGCCCCGAGATGCCGGCCACGACCGAGACGCCGTCGACGTCTCCCAGGGTCTGGCCGCCCTCGACCAGGGCGCCGATGGCCACCGCACCGCGGAAGAGTCCTGTCCGCGGCGCCCGCAGCACGCGCTCGCGCGTCCGCCCCTCCACCGGGCTCGGCGTTCCGGTGTCGGCCTGGGCCCGGCCCACCCAGTAGACGCGTCCGAGGTCCGGCCCGCGCTGCGTCTCCACCACGGCGTGGACGTCGAGCCCCGCTTCGAAGCCGGGGCCGAGGCCGACGACGACAGCGGCGTCGCCGCGGGCGGTCCCGAGGTTGCGCTTGGCCATCCGCCCGTCCACTAGCACGTCGGGACGCAACGAAGGGAGCGTCTGCCCGCCGGGGTCCACGATCACGGGGACGTAGGCCGGAGCGGCCTCGGGAACGTCCCAGGCCGACGTCCGCCGCCCGCACACGCCCTCGACGAGAGCCTCCCCTCCGAGCACCGCCTCTGCGAACGACACCCGCCGGCGAACGGCCAGCGGGGGCTCGCGCTCGAGCACGGTCACGCGGAACCCGGCCAGGAAGAGCAGGCGCGCGGCGGCGGAGGCCATCTCGCCGCCTCCCCTCACGACCACGGCCTCGTGGCGCGATCGTCGCCCCGGCTCAGGCGTCGCCGGTCACCGCCCGACGCGCATGCGTCCGGGTAGCTCCATCTTCATCGACCCCGCTCGCGCCAGGTCGGCACCCCTCCGGACCGCGATCATCTCGGCGAGCACGCTCACCGCGATCTCTTCGGGCGTCCGGGCGCCGATGTCGATCCCGAGAGGCGCGTGGACCCGGCTCAGCTCCTCGAGAGGGATACCCTGCTCCTCCAGCATGACCAGGACGTGCACCAACTTGGGCCGGCTCGCCAGGAGCCCCACGAAGCGCAGCCCCCGGCCCAGCACGGCCGCCAGCGCGTCCGCGTCGCCCTTGTGTCCCCGGGTGACGACGACCGCGTAGGTGTTCCCACCGAGCGTCATCCGGGCCGCCGCCTCCGGAATGCCGTCCACGATCACGAGGTCCGCCTCGGGGAACCGCTCCCGGTTGGCGAACCGGGCCCGGTCGTCCGCCACCTCCACGCGGAACCCGACCGCCTTGGCCATGCGCGCGAGCGGCTGGGCCACATGCCCGGCGCCGAACAGGCACAGCGTGGGGGTCCCCTCGATGGGCTCGATGAAAACCTCCATACGCCCCCCGCAAATGAGCCCGTCCTCGCCCGCCTGGTCCAACGTCAGCTCGTAGCCCGCGGTCTGCGGCCGGCGGGTCTCGATGACGTGGCGGGCACGACGGGTCATCTCGGCCTCGACGCACCCGCCGCCGATCGTGCCGACGATCCGGCCGTCGGGGTAGACGACCATCTTGGCCCCCGCCTTCTGGGGCGTCGACCCCTCGGTGGCCACCACGGTGACCAGTGCCGCCGGCTCGCCCGCCTCGGCCGCTCGGAGGGCGGCCTCGAACACCTCCCTGGCGCTCACCGCCGCCAGGATAACTCACCTGCCGGGACAGTCGAGAGCCGACTGCCAACAGTCGAAGGGCCAGACCACCTCCACGGTCGAGGTTCGACCGCCGACTATCGGCGTTCGGGCGGCTTCTCCCCGTCGGGGCGCGGCAGGCCCTCTCCGGACGCGGAGCGGCGGGCCTGTCTCCAGGCTTCGTAGTCTTCGGGAGTGTCCAGGTCCGCGGCCGGCCCGCACTCCACGAGCACCGCACGGTGCCAGTGCCGCTTCACGACCTCGCGGCCCCCGACGTCCCCGCCCTGGCCGCGCAGCTCGTCCCACAGCTCCCGGGCGAAGGCCACCGGATGTCCCGCGCGCCCGCCGTGGACGGGCACGACCAGCGGAACACCGGGACGCCATGCCTCCACGATCCGGTGGACGTCCGCCGCCGTGCGCCCGACCTGGTCGCCCAGCGCCACCAGGACCGCCTCCGCATCGCCGCATTCCTCCAGACCCCTCCGGATCGAGGAAGCCAGGCCCTCGCTCCAGGCCTCGTTCACCACGATGCGGAGACGCGCGTCCGCCGGCAGGGCGGAGCCGTGGCGCACGGCCTCGGCTTCGTGGCCCAGAACCACCACGACGCGACCCAGGGGGGCCTCCAGGAGCGGCGCCAGCGCGGAGGCCAGGAGCGTTCCTCCGGCGGCGGGCAGCAGCATCTTGGTCCGGCCCATCCGCCGCGAGCCGCCCGCGGCCAGCACCAGCGCGGCGATCATGTCCACGACCGCGCCTCGCCCCGGCGGGCCGAGCCCGCGGCCACGAGCGCGTACGGTGGGATGAGATCCCGGGCGATGCGCTCGGCGGCGGCGGCGGCCTCCGGGCCCTCCGCCTTGTTCAGGAACACCGCCGGGCGCGTCCGGCCGCCCGCGCGGGAGAGATAGCCCGCGGGGTGGCGCAGAACCGCCACCAGGTCGCCCTCGCGAACCAGGGTGCCGGTCGCACGTCCGATGGCGTCGGACACGATCTCCAAGCGGTGGACCCTGGTGTCGTCGAGCGGTGCCCCCAGCACGTCGAGGGCGGCGACGACCACCAGGAGCGTCGTCGAGGAAGGGACGACCGGCTCGTGCGCGGCGGGCAGCTTCAGGGATCGTCCCCGGGCGCCGTCGGCCTCGACCAGGACGAGGTCCGCCCGGTGGGCCAGCTCGTCCACCCGCGACGGAGCGATGCCCTCGAGCTTGTCCGACCGGATCCGCCGGCCCAGCAGCGTGGCCCGGCCCTCGCGCCGGAGGCCCTCGTCCAGCAACGCGTCGGCGCTCCCCTCCGCCTCCACGAAGACGGGCCCGGTGATCGACTCGGGAAGCAGGCCCATGTGGGTGGTGGTGGTGACCACCACTCGGAGGCCGCGTTCGCGGGCGACTGCCGCGAGCCTGTATATGAGCGTCGTCTTGCCACCGGCGCCCACCATCGCGACGACGTCGCCGCGACCGGCGCCGAGGGCGGTGAGCAAGTCGCTCAACGGTGGGCGCGAGCCCCCGCGGCGCCCGCAGGTGGGCCCACGTACTGGAGCACGAACAGGCCGCCGTTGATGTCGCTCGCCACGATCAGGTCGGAGGCCGGGAAGATGTAGGCCCCCCAGGTACCGTTGAAGCCCGTCGAGGGGCCCGTGTAGGTGTCGAAGTAACCCATCAGCCGTGGGCGCTCGGGATCGCTCACGTCCAGCAGGTGGACGCCCTCCGTGTAGTGCGCGACGAGCAGTCGGTCCCCGTCGACCATCACGTTGTGCGGAATGGTGCCGGGCCGGGCGATGTACTCGGCCACCTTCCGAGGCGAGCGCACGTCGAGGAGGTCCCAGCCCTCGAGAGGCCGCCCGGGGCGCTCGTCGGTGCTGAAGAGGTATCGGCCGTCGCTCGTCAGCCAGGAGTTGTGCGTGAACCGGCCGCCGGTGGAGAACCGGGTGACCTCGCGGATGCGCCCGGGGTCGCCGACGTCGAGGACGGAGAGGAAGCCTTCGTAGATCGCCGACGCGAAGAGGAGGTCTCCCCGCGAGTAGGAGTCGTGGACGTAGAAGCCCTGGAACGCCCCGACCTCCCGCGGGCTGGCCGGGTCCGGCTCCAACCGCAGGACGCGCATGCCGTTCTGGCCCGCCCCGCCGGCTTCGGGGCTCGCGGGTGGGGCGGTTCCGTTGGCGAAGAGCAGGCCCCGGTCCGCGTCGATCCAGAGTGTGTGCGCCGAGCTGAAGGTCTCGTTCCAGGTGTGCACCCGGTGGGGGTGCTCGGGGACCCGGAGGTCGACGATGTCCATGCCCGTGCGGGCCTCCGTCGTGACGTAGGCGTAGCTCCCGTACGTCTTGACCTCCCGCCACTGGCTGGCGGCCCCTGGCACCAGCCCGACGTTCAGCGGCCGGCGGGGGTCGGTCACCTCGACGATCGATAGTCCGGCGGACGTCCCGGTCAGGGCGAACCGCCGCCCGTCGGGGGTGGTGTAGCCCCAGTTCCCCGCTCCGGACACGGCCCCTTCCACCTCGACCACCTCGTCGTGGTGGGCATGGACGACCGTCGCCAGCGTAGCCAGGTCCACCTGGGCCAGGAGCACCATGTTGAGCTGGGCGGCGGGAGACGCCGTTGCGGCGGGGCCCGGCGCGGTGGGACCGTCGGCACCGCACGCGCTCGCGAGGGCCGCCACAGAGCAGGCGACCATGCGCCGCAGCGCGGCGCCGCCGGAGGGCCGCCGCGGCGGATTCAGCGAGAGCCCGATCAGTCGCCCTCGGGCGGTGGGATGGGGTCCGCGGCGCGCTCGAAGCCCAGCCGGGCCGGGATGCGCGACAGCGAGGCCAGCCACTCGGAGCCACCGGAGCGCGGCGCCGGCAGGCGCGGAGGGATAGGCGACCCTCCCGCGCCCCGGCCGCGGGCCGCGGTCAGGTCGACCGCGCGCCGGGCGGCACTCAGGGTGGACAGGCACCTGAGGCAACCCGAGGAGACGTGGTCCTCCATGACCGCCCGCTCGGGGTCCTCGACCACGCCGCGGGCGAACTGCGTCCAGCGGACGTCTCCGAAGTGACCGAAGCGCCCGAGGGGCCTCAACCCGGGATCCTCCTCCCCGCGCTCGCGGACGCATGGGTGCTTGGCGCCAGCGTGAGCCATCGACACGGCCTCGCGCGGTGACGGCCGTCACCCTGCCTCACCACCCTCCCGCATCCCTCGGACCGCGCTCATCAGCCGCCTGGACCGCTGCTGGCCCCATGGTGACACGGTTTCGCGGCCCCGGGATGCGCGGTCGGAGCTGGGGCTAGGCGAGCCGGGTGCCCCGGGAGACCGCGTCCAGCGCCGCGGCCAGCGCGGCCCGGTCCAGGGGCTTCGGCACGCAGGCGGTGAAGAGGGCGGCGTTCGCGCCCAGGTCCTGCTCCGCGGCCAGGGCGAAGATGGGCACGCCGGCCGTCGCCCCGTTCTCCCTCAGGCGCTCGGCCACCTCCTCGGCGCCGAGCCGCGGCAGGACGCGGTCCAGGACCACGGCGACCGGGAGCAGGCGTACCGCGGCCTCGACGGCGTCGACGCCGTCGGCCACCTCGTGCGTCCCGTATCCCAGGCCCTCGGCCACGCGCCGAACCTCCCGGCGCGTGCGCTCGTCTCCCGCCGCCACCAGGACGAGCGGCGCACGCGTCTGCGCCGCGACGCCGAACAGCGGCAGGGCGAGCCCGAAAACGGAGCCCTTCCCCGGCGTGCTCTCGACCCAGATGCGGCCGCCGTGGGCGCGCGCGATCCGCTCGCTGATGTAGAGGCCGAGGCCGGAGCCCTCGATCTCCGCGGTGCGCCGGTCGCGCACGCGCGAGAACGGCCGGAACAGCCGCTCGGTGTCCCTCGGCTCGATGCCGACGCCGTGGTCGCGCACGGTGATCGTGGCCGTTTCGGCGTCGGTGGTGAGCCCCACGTGGACCTCGCCGCCCGACGGCGAGTACTTGACCGCGTTCGAGAGGAGGTTCTCGAGCACCTCGGACACGCGATCGGTGTCGGCCCAGCAAGGGACTGGGTCGTCCGGGACGTCGAGAACCACGGGGTGCCCCTCGTCGCCGGGATGGCGTCGTGACACGTCCCGGACCGTCGCGGCCAGGTCCACGAGGCCGAAGTCGAACGGGAAGTGGCCGGTCTCGAGGCGCGTGGTCTTGAGGGTCTTGTCCACCAGGTTGGCCATCCGGGTGGCGGCCTGGATGATGGCGCCGGCCTGTTCCACCCTCTCCTCGCGCGAAGCGTCGGGCTTCCACTCCAGGAGCTCCGCGTATCCTAGGACCCCGGCCAGGGGAGCCCTGAAGTCGTGGGCCACCATGTTCACGAGCTCGCTCTTCATGCGGTCCAGCTCGACCAGCTTGGCGTTGGTCCGCTCGAGGATCTGGTACAGCTCCGCGTTGCGCAGGATGATTCCCAGCCCGTCGGCCAGGGTCTCGAGGGTGATCACCTGGCCCCGGTTGAAGGCTCGCGGCACGTTGCTCTCGATGTTCAGCACCGCCACCACGTCCTCCCCGGAGAGGATGGGGATCATCAGCTCGCTGCGGGTGCTGGGGAACATGGGGAGGTACTCCGGCTCCTCGAGCACGTCCTCGGCGAGGACGGTGCGCTTGTCCCGGAGCACCCGGGCGGTGATGCCGGCGGAGATCGGGTAGGTCCTGGCGTGGGGCCGGGGCTGCGCGGCGGCGCTGTAGGCGACGCGGTTGAGGCCGGCCTCGAAGTCCGGGATGACGATCATGACCACCGGGTAGGGGAAGGCCTCGTGGATCCGCCGCACCGCGGTCTCCAGGATCCGCTCCCGGGAGAGGTTGCCCGCGATCTCGCGGACCAGCGCGTTGACGAGGGCGAGCTGGTCGCTCCGCTCCCGTTCGGCCGCGAAGGCCATGGAGTTGGCGACCGCGATTCCGAGCTGGTTGGCGAAACGGGTCAGGTACTCGAGGTCGTCGTTGGTGAAGGGAGCCCCCCCCGGCTGCCGCGTCGCGTTCAGCACGCCGAACACCGCCGGGGATTCCCGCTCCTGGTCGTAGTACGTGAGCGGGACGCAGAGCAGCCGCGACACCGGCTTCTCCCAGCGGACGAACTCCGGATACCGCTCCGGGTCGTTCACCATCATGGGGACGCGCTCGCGGGCGACCCGGCTGGCGATGCCCTCGCCCAGGCGGATGACCGGGTACGAGGCCGACCGGGCGGTGGGGGCGTTCGCCCAGCCGGCGAACACCCGCAGCGTGCCTTCGGACTCGTGGAGGCGGAACACCGACGTGTGGTCCGCCCCGATCAGGCGCCCGGCCTCCTCGGTGGCCTTCACGAACAGCGAGCGCAGGTCCCGAAGGGCGGAGGTCTCCAGTCCCAGGTCGTAGAGGGTCGCCATCTGTGCGGCCAGGCGCTCGGTCTCCAGGCCGCTCGCGGAGCGCTGGAGGGCCAGGGCGAGCTGGCCACCGAGGGCGGTGAGCAGGTTGATCTCCTCCTCGAAGAACACGGAGCCCGGCTGCCGGACGAGGTGGAGGACGCCCAGGGACTCGTCGCCCGCCCGCACCGGGACCGCCAGCTCCACCGGCGAGCCGTCCCCCCCGGCCGGCAGCGGCGCCGCCCCACGCCCGGCCCACTTCAGCAGCTCCCGGTCGGTGGCGCCGTCGGGGGCGGCGGGAGACCCCGCCTCCGCCTCCAGCCGCGGTCCGCCGCCCTGGTCCGGGGCGTGGAAGGCCACCCGCTCGAAGCCGAGGTCCTGCTGGACCCGATTGACGGTGAGCTGGAGGAGGGCTGCCCGCCCGGTGGTGGTGGCCATCTCGCCCACCAGGGCGGAGATACGCTCGAGCCGCGCCGCGTGCCGGCGCTGCTGGATGAAGACCTGGCGCCCGCGCAGGAAGCTCGCAGCCGGGCCCGCGATGATCGAGAGGAGCTGGACGTCGCGGTCCGTGAAGCCGCCCGGCTTGTTCGCCGCCACGAGCAGGCCCAGGACGGTCCGCTCCGCCAGCATCGGGACCAGCACCACCGACTCCGCGTCGGCCGTCTGCACGATCTCGGGGATCAGCCGGGAGTCGGTCCGCGCCCGATTGCTAACGTACGGCCTCCCGGTGCGGAAGTTCCACAGGGCGCGGTACTCAGGCTTCACCGTGTAGCGCAGGCGTCGGGCGCTCTCGTCGGCCATGCCGTGGACGGGCAGGGCGGCGGCCATGGTCCGGGTGGCGGGATCGTAGAGCGCGATGAGGCAGATCGGAGCCCCGATGAGGCTGGCCAGCCGCTGCGTCACCATGCGGTGGAAGTGCTCGGGCTCGGCTATCAGGGACCAGTCGCGCCCGATCTCGTGGAGCTGCGCCAGGTCGCGGGCGCGGGCCTGCGCCTCCTCCCGGGCCCGGACCAGCTCGTCGTGGAGGGCCTTGAAGCGGAGGAACGCTCGGACCTTCAGGACCAGCGACAGGGTGTCCATGGGCTTGTGGAGGAAGTCGTCCGCGCCGACCTCGTGTCCGCGGCGGATGGCCCGCGGATCGCCGAAAGCCGTGACCATGATTACGGGCAGGGAGGGGCCGTGGGCGTCGCGGATCCGGGCGCAGGTCTCGAACCCGTCGATGCCCGGCAGGCGCACATCCAGCATCACGAGGTCGTACGAGTCCTGGCGCAGCATCTCCAGGGCCTGCTCGCCGGAAGCGGCCCGTACGGAGTCGAAGCCGTGATGCTTGAGGAGGTCGCCGAGGGTTCGGGCGACGAGGGGATCGTCGTCGACGACGAGGATGCGCGAGGTCTGGCCGTCGCTCATGGGAGGTCCCCCGGACACCCGGGCACTTGGAGCCGGGATCCTGCCCCCAGCGCCGGCGCCGGTCTCCGCGGACCGGACCTTGGGCTCGCTCTCGAAACCAGACTCGCGACTCGCTGAACGCGGGCCCCCGCCCCGGATCCCGCGAGGGATGGGAGTCCCGGGGGCTGGAGGGCAGGACACCGCCTCAGGCTCGCTGTTGCGCCGGAATCATGGTGGATCGGTGCGCGCGAGTCAACCTGTCGGCCGAGGGGATCGTGGGTCCTACCCACTACCGACGAGGGATCAGACGACGCCGTCGTGCCTGAGCGCCTCCACCTCGCCGGGCGACAATCCGAGCCGTTCGCCCAGGACCTCGGTCGTGTGCTGCCCCAGGAGGGGCGGCGGGCGCAGCGACCCGCGGGAAGCGCCGGAGAGCCGGACCGGGCTGCCGACGTACCGGCCGCGTCCCAGCGCCGGGTGGTCCACCTCCAGCAGCAGCCCGCGCGCCTGCACCTGGGGCCCCTCCAGGGCCTCCGCCACCGTACGCACCCGGCCGCAGGGGATCCCGGCGGCTTCCAGGTCCGCCAGCCACTCCGCGGCCGCCCGCGAAGTGAAGAGGGGCGCGAGCACGCCGCGCAGGGATTCGTAGTGGGCCACGCGCGCGGCGTTGGTGGCGTAGTGCGGGTCGTCGGCCAGCGCCGGGCGCTCGACCACGCGGCAGAGCGAGCGCCAGAGCGCCTCACTGCCCACGCCCACGATCACATAGCCGTCGGACGCTTCGAACGTCTCGTAAGGGGCCAGGTTCGGGTGGCGGTTCCCGAGCCGGGCCGGCACGGCGCCGGTGAGGAGGTACGTGGACGCGTGATACGTGAGCGGGGCAAGGACGCTCTCGAGGAGCGAGGTGTCCACGTGGCCGCCCTCCCCCGTGTGTTGCCTCCGGAGCAGCGCGGCGAGGATCCCCTGGAACGCGGTCATCCCGGCCAGCACGTCCACCAGCGACGCCCCGACCTTGTAGGGCGGGCCGTCGGGCGAGCCGGTGACGCTCATCAGCCCGCCCTCTCCCTGGACGACCGCGTCGTAGCCGGGCCGGCCGCCCCAGGGACCGTCCGCACCGTATCCGGAGATCGAGGCGTAGACGAGCCGCGGAAAGCGCCGCCGCACCTCGTCGGCGGAGAATCCCAGCCGCGCGAGCGTCCCCGGCCGGAAGTTCTCCACCAGCACGTCGGCCGCCTCCAGGAGGCCCCACAGCAGCTCCCGTCCGCGTGCGTGCTTGAGGTTGAGGGTGATCCCGCGCTTGCCCCGGTTCACCGCGAGGAAGTACGCGCTCTCGCCGCGAGCGCGGGGGGTCTCCGGGCCGTGTTTCGCATCGCCGCTGGCCTCGGAGGACGAGCCCCGGTAGCGGCGGGATTCGGAAGACGAGCTGCGGGAGGTCTCGGGGGGGGGCGGCGCAGCCCCCCCCTGCTCGAAGAGGAACGGCGGGCCCCACCCGCGCGTGTCGTCTCCCCGGCCCGGCTCCTCCACCTTCACGACGTCCGCGCCCGCATCGGCCAGGGCCTGGGTGCAGTAGGGGCCGGCGAGTATACGGGTGAGGTCGATGACCCGCACGCCCTGCAGGGGATCCATCGGATCGCTATCGTAGCCCCAGCGGAGGCGCACCGAGGCGGGGTTGGGGCCCCCGATTTCGGTTGTCAGGTGCGCCGAAATCCCGTAACCTGAAATCGGAGTTGGGATAGGCGAGTCGTGCGAGCGCCCGGACGGCGGGCGTCTCACCCGCGCGGAACGGATGGTGCTCCCGAGCGGATGAACCCCGGTCGCCTCCGGCGCGGCATCGGTGCGGGCCCTTTCGGGGAGAGGGGCCCGCCGCCTCGTGGAGGGAGATCAGATGGGAGTCGCCGGAGCGGACGCGCTCCTCAGCCTCATCAAACAGAAGCAGGACCTCCAGAGCTACCGCGAGCGGCACTGGACGGGGACGCTCCAGGACTACATGGAGATCGTCCTCGGCAACCCGCGTGTGTCACGCAACGCCTACCAGCGCCTGTACGACATGATCCTCTCCCACGGGGCCACCGAGTACACCAAGCACCACGAGCGCTACGCCCACTACCGGATCTTCGACGACCCCATCGACGGGGGGCGCGATGCGGTGTTCGGGCTCGACGCCCCGCTCATGCGCCTGGTCAACAACGTCAAGTCCGCGGCCTTCGGCTACGGCACGGAGAAGCGCATCCTCCTCCTCCACGGCCCGGTGGGCTCGTCCAAGTCCACCATCGCCCGGCTCCTCAAGAAGGGGCTGGAGGTGTACTCGAACCAGAAGGAAGGAGCGCTCTACACCTTCGGCTGGAAGGCCGACGCCACCTCGACGAACCTGGACGCGGTGCAGTGGTGCCCGATGCACGAGGACCCCCTGCACCTGATCCCGCTGGAGAGCCAGGAGGCGGTCTACGCGGAGATCAACCGGCGGTTGCCGGCCAACGACTACCGGATCGTGAACACCGGGAGCCTGTGCCCGTACTGCCGGAAGACGTACCAGGACCTGATGACCCACTACGACGGGAACTGGGAGAAGCTCACCTGGCACGTGGTGGTGCGGCGGCTGATCCTCTCCGAGAAGGACCGGGTCGGCATCGGGACCTTCCAGCCCAAGGACGAGAAGAACCAGGACTCCACGGAGCTCACCGGGGACCTCAACTACCGGAAGATCGCCGAGTACGGATCGGACTCGGACCCGCGCGCCTTCAACTTCGACGGCGAGCTCAACATCGCGAACCGGGGGCTCATCGAGTTCATCGAGATCCTGAAGCTCGACGTGGCGTTCCTCTACGACCTCCTCGGCGCGTCGCAGGAGCACAAGATCAAGCCCAAGAAGTTCCCGCAGACCGACATCGACGAGGTCATCCTCGGTCACACCAACGAGCCCGAGTACCGCAAGCTGCAGAACAACGAGCTGATGGAGGCCTTCCGCGACCGCACCGTCAAGATCGACGTCCCTTACAACACGGTCTGGCAGGAGGAGGTCAAGATCTACGCGCGCGACTTCAACCACCGCCAGATCACCGGCAAGCACATCGCTCCGCACACCATCGAAATGTCCGCGATGTGGGCTGTCCTCACCCGTCTGGAGGAGCCCAAGAAGGCGCACATCACGCTGGTGCAGAAGCTGAAGCTGTACGGCGGCAAGACCCTGCCGGGCTTCACCGAGGACAACATGAAGGAGTTCCACGAGGAGTCGCCCCGGGAAGGCATGGACGGGATCAGCCCCCGCTACATCCAGGACAAGATCAGCAACGCCCTGGTCCGGGACGACACCGGCGCCTGTGTGAACCCGTTCATGGTGCTGAACGAGCTGGAGTCCGGCCTGCAGCACCACAGCCTGATCACCCGGGAGGAGATCAAGAAACGCTACCGCGAGCTGCTCTCGATGATCAAGCAGGAGTACGAGGACGTCGTCAAGAACGAGGTCCAGAAGGCGATCTCCGCCGACGAGGAGGCGATCGCCCGGCTGTGCGGGAACTACGTCGACAACATCAAGGCCTACACCTTCCGGGAGAAGGTGCGCAACAAGTTCACCGGGCAGGAGGACGACCCCGACGAGCGCCTGATGCGCTCGATCGAGGAGAAGATCGACATCTCCGAGAGCCGCAAGGACGACTTCCGCCGGGAGATCATGAACTACATCGCTGCCCTCGCCCTGGAGGGCAAGCAGTTCGACTACCGGACGAACGAGCGCCTGCAGAAGGCCCTGGAGCTGAAGCTGTTCGAGGATCAGAAGGACTCGATCAAGCTCACCAGCCTGGTCTCCACCGTGGTCGACCGCGACACCCAGGAGAAGATCGACATCGTCAAGGGCCGGCTCATCAAGAACTACGGCTACTGCGACATCTGCTCCACCGATGTCCTCAACTACGTGGCCTCTATCTTCGCCCGGGGGGACACGAAACAGCGGTAGCCCCTCCCGCCGCCCGAGAGGCCATGCTTCGGAAGATCGACCGCGACGTCAAGAGGTTCAAGCAGATCGTCCGGGGGGTCATCAAGAAGGAGTTCCGCAAGTACCTGACCCAGGGCGAGCTGATCGGACGGCAGGGGAAGCACATCGTCTCGATCCCGCTCCCGCAGATCGAGATCCCCCGCTTCCGCTTCGGCCAGAAAGAGATGGGCGGGGTCGGCCAGGGCGAAGGGGACGCCGGGGACTCGGCCGGCGCTCCCGGCACCGAGCCGGGCGAGCACATCCTCGAGGTCGAGGTGGGCCTCGACGAGCTCGCCGCCATCCTGGGAGAGGAGCTGGAGCTGCCCCGGATCCAGCCGCGGGGCCGGCGCACCGTCCCGGTGGAGAAGGTCAAGTACTCGAACATCCGCAAGGTGGGCCCCGAGAGCCTGCGCCACTTCAAGCGCACCTTCCGGGAGGCGCTGAAGCGCCAGATCGCCACCGGCACCTACGATCCCGGCAAGCCCTTCATCATCCCGATCCGCGAGGACCGGCGGTACCGCTCCTGGCACATCCGCGAGGTGCCGGAGTCCAACGCGGTCATCATCCTCTGCATGGATGTGAGCGGCAGCATGGGAGACCAGCAGAAGGAGATCGTCCGGATCGCCTCGTTCTGGATCGACACCTGGCTCCGCAGCCAGTACAAGAACCTCGACAACGTCTACGTCATCCACGAGGCGTTCGCCAGGGAGGTGGACTCGCACACGTTCTACCACCTGAGGGAGAGCGGCGGGACCAAGATCTCCACCGCCTACGAGCTCATCGACCAGGTCATCGCCACGCGTTTCCCGCCGGAGTCCTGGAACGTGTATCTCTTCCATTTCTCCGACGGCGAGAACGGGGACAGCCGCGACACCGAGCGCTGCATGGACCTGCTCCGGGACGATCTGCTTCCGAAGCTGAACCTCTTCTGTTTCGGCCAGGTACGGTCCTCGTACGGCGGCGGCCGCTTCAAGACCGACATCGAGGAGGCCTTCCCCGGGGACCCCAAGGTCGTGGCCAGCGAGATCCGAGACAAGGACGAGATCTACGACGCCATCAAGCGCTTCCTCGGCAAGGGCCTGTGAGCCCGTTCCCTCGCGGCGTCCACCGGCAGGGACCGGCGACATGACGCTGCCGCCCGACATCGAGAAGGCCCGCCGGGAGATCGAGGGACATGCCCGCGCCTACGGCCTCGACTTCCACGACGTGGTATTCGAGCTCCTGGACTACGACCAGTTGAACGAGGTGGCTTCGTACGGCGGCTTCCCGACCCGCTACCCTCACTGGCGCTTCGGGATGGACTACGAGGAGCTCTCCAAGACCTACTCCTACGGGCTCTCGAAGATCTACGAGCTGGTGATCAACAACAACCCGGTCTACGCCTATCTCATGAAGGCCAACGCGCCGGTGGAGCAGAAGCTGGTGATGGCCCACGTGTTCGGCCACGCCGACTTCTTCAAGAGCAGCCTCTGGTTCAGCAAGACCAACCGCCGCATGATCGACGCCATGGCCAACCACGCCACCCGGGTTCGGTCGCACATCGACCGCCACGGAGTGGAGGCGGTGGAGGACTTCGTCGACGCCTGCCTGAGCATCGAGAACCTGATCGACTACCACGCCGACTTCATCGAGCGCCAGGATCGCCGGGACCGCTTCCCCCTGGCGCCGGAGGAGGACGAGCTCACCCACTCGATCCCGCGGTTGAAGAGCAAGGGGTACATGGAGCCGTACATCAACCCGCCTTCCTTCATAGAGGAGCAGAAGGCCCGGATCGCGGAGAAGGCGAAGAGGAAGCGCATGCTCCCGGAGGAGCCCCAGCGCGACGTGATGCAGTTCCTCCTGGAGCACGCCCCCCTGGAGAACTGGGAGCGCGACGTCCTCGCCATCGTCCGCGAGGAGGCCTACTACTTCGCCCCCCAGGCCATGACCAAGGTGATGAACGAAGGGTGGGCCAGCTACTGGCACGCCACGATCATGACCCAGCGGGCCCTGACCGACTCCGAGGTCGTGGACTTCGCGGACCACCACTCCGGCACCCTGGCCATGAACCCCGGCCGCCTGAACCCGTACAAGATCGGCATCGAGCTGTTCCGGGACATAGAGGACCGCTGGAACAAGGGAAAGTTCGGCAAGGAGTACGACGCCTGCGACGACATCGAGGCGAAGCTGCGGTGGGACCGCAAGCTCGGCCTCGGCCGCCAGAAGATCTTCGAGGTGCGGAAGATCTACAACGACCTGACCTTCATCGACGCCTTCATGAACGAGGAGTTCTGCGAGCGCCTGAAGCTCTACGTGTACGGCTACGATACCCGCTCCGGACAGTACGTGATCGTGGACCGGGACTGGCGCAAGGTGAAGGACCGCCTGCTCGCCTCCCTCACCAACCTCGGCCACCCGATCATCCAGGTAGTCGACGCGAACTTCGGCAACCGCGGCGAGCTCTACCTGAGGCACCGGTTCGAGGGGCTCCCGCTGGACGTCGACAAGGCCCGTGACACGCTGAAGAACCTCCACCGGTTCTGGCGCCGCCCCGTCCACCTCGAGACCACCGAGGACGAGCGGGGGCGCCTGCTGACCTTCGACGGCGTGGAGAGCCGCTCCACGCGGCTCTGATCCGGACCTGGCGCCGCACTCCATCCCGGTACAATCCGGCATGCTCAGCAAGCGTCATGTGCTGCTCGGCGCGGGGCTGACAGCCCTGGCGGCCGGCGTCGGGCTCGCGCTCGGCGCCCCACGGATCACTCTGCTCAACGCCGGGCTCAGGATCGAGTATCCGTGGCCCCGGGGCGCGGGAGCGGTCGCGGCGGCGGCGGGGCTCGCCCTGCTGGCCGCGGGCCTTTCGGCCCGCTGGGCCAGGACCGTCCTGGCGATCGCCTGCGGCGTCGTCCTCCTGCTCGGTGTGGATCGGCTCGCGTACCGCCTGGAAGCGGACGACCGGGCGCTCGCCTCGCGGAGCTGGTTGGGTCCCGTCGTCCTGCCCTGGGCGGAGGTGACCCGCGTCGAGTCCGGTGCCCGCGTGATCGTGGTCTGGGGCGCCGGGGACACCCAGGTCCGGGTGGACACGTCCGCCTTCGAGCCCCACCAGAGGGCAACCCTGGACCGCACGATTGCCAGGCGGGTGAAGGAACGCTCGCGCCGCTAGCGCCTGGAGGCGAGCCGTTGGCCCAGGCCGGCGGGGCGTTGGCGATGCGTGTGGGGGATGTTCTCGATCAAGCCATGAGCTCGGAGAAGCCGAAGCTGCCGGCTGACGCGGCGCCGAGCGTCGCCACTTGTCGGCGGTGTCGGCTCCGAGGCGCCCTCAGATGAACAGGTGCTCGTCCTCGGCGTAGCGGCGCGTGGTTCCCCGGCGCTGGGCCTCGAACCCGCCGAGCTGCCGATACACCTCCACGCCACGACGGAGGCCGCGCACGACCGCGGTGAGGTCGGCCAGGCGGCCCAGCGGCCCCATCACCGATCGCCGCAGCGTGGCGACGCCGTCCTCCAACGTCTCGACGGTGGCGGCGAGCAGAACGTCGATGCGCTTCGCCCGATTGACCGCCAGCTCCGACACGTCGGACACGTTCCGGGTGATCTGGCCGAGGTTCTGGAGGAGCGGCCGGATCTCCTTGTCGAGCTGGACCTGGATGTCGTCGAGACGCTTCGCAACCCGCTGGCCGCTGCGAACCAGGCCCACCAGAACGACCGTCTGCACGACCGCCTGGACCAGGCAGCAGGCCGCGATGACGGCGAGCAGGATCACGCCCCAGGACTCCATGGTCCCCCCAAGGCCTCGACGCTCGAGGCCCTCCGAAAAACGCGGGCGCCCGACGCGCCCCTCCTCACGACCCCGCCGGTGCGGCGGGACCTAGGTCTTCTCCTTCTCCTCGCGGAAGGCCTGGCGGCCCGCCTCCACCGCGGCGGTGATCCGGTCCCGCTTCCGTTCCAGCCCCTCCTTCTGCTTCTCCACGTAACCGGAGGCCTCGTCGAGCAGCTCGCGGCCCCTCTCCGCCGCCCGGTCCTTCAAGTGACGGCCCCGATCTGCCCCGTCACGGATCCGCTCCCCCAGGAGGTCACGGGTCTCCTGTCCCGTGCGAGGGGCGTACAAGATGGCCAGGGCGGCACCCGTCAGCCCACCCAGCAGGAACGCGAGAATGACCCCCGAAGCGTTTGCTCCTTCGTTCTGGCTCATGAACGCCTCCTTGTCAGATCCTGAAGCGCGACACGTAAGCTTAGCAGGCCGTCGTCGAAAGCGAAACACGATCAGAACAGGCTCACCTTGACCCGCAGGTAGGTGCGGGGGTCCTTTCGAACGTCGCCGACGAGGGCCCACACGTCCTTCAGGGTCGCGTTCAGGTTCTCGTACAGCTCGGGGTGCTGGAGCAGCCGGCCGGCGCTGCCCTCCACCCTCGAAAGACCACCCGTTCGATGCCCTGCACCGACGACGACAGCCTCCGGGACAGGTCCTCGTCGTTCACCAGCCGGCCGAGTGGGCCGGTGTCCGCCTCGAGCTTCGTCATCACCGCCTGCAGCCGGACGCTGACGTCCACCATGCGCTCGTAGAGCTCCTCGTCACGCAGCGCCTTTCCGATCAGCCCCTCGCCCGCGTCCATCCGGGAGAGGATGCGCTTGAGGTGGGTCGTCGAGTCGGAAGCGTCGCTCAGGAGCCCCGTGAACGGGTCTTCGGCCGCGGCCGCGACGTGGTGGGCTCGTCGTAGAGCATGATCCGGGGGCGAGCGGCGAGGGCGCGGGGCCACCGCCACCCGTCGGCGCTGCCCGCCGGACAGCTCGGAGGAGGGATCCGACCCCGAGGCTGTCCATCTGCGCGAGCACGTCACGGGGATAGCGGGGCGGCGTCGCGAGCGCCAGCAGGGCCCGGCCGGAAAGGATGGCGTACTCCTGGACCGAGCGGACGGCGTCCTTGGCGCGGTCGGCCAGGCTGCGCGCCATTCCGGCCACGAGGAGCAGGGTTCTCGACGCCACGCCGTTCTCTCCGCCTCCTCGTGCTGCTGGCTGACGATGGGCTCACGATCATAGCGGTGCCTCGCGCACGCCGAGTCGATGCGACTACCATTGATCCATGACCGGCAACGGGGCGGCCAAACGAGCGGCCCAGCTCTTCCAGCAGGCCTACGAGGCCCAGATGAAGGGCGACCTCGGCGCCGCCGAGGACCTGTACAAGCGTTCCATAGAGGCCTGGCCCACCGCGGAGGCGCACACCTTCCTGGGGTGGACCTACTCGTTCCAGGGAGCCCTGGACGAGGCGATCGCCGAATGCAAGAAGGCGATCGCGGTGGACCCGAGCTTCGGGAACCCATATAACGACATCGGCGCGTATCTGCTGGAGATGGGCAAGGTGGACGAGGCCATCCCCTGGCTTGAGCGGGCCACCCGGGCCCAGCGCTACGAGGCGCCCCACTACCCCCGGTTCAACCTGGGTCGCGCCTTCCTGATCAAGGAGATGTTCAGCCGGGCCCTCGAGGAGTTCGAGCGCGCGGCGGAGATCTCCCCGGCGTTCGAGCCCGCGCTGCGCGCCGCGGAGGCGCTCAAGCGCCGGATCAACTGAGGACCGCAATTCCCCGGACTCGCTGACCGAACGGAAGCCGTCTACCGACGCGCTGGGCGGCTCAGAGGTCCGCCAGCAGCTCGGCGCGCAAGGTACCCGGCAGCTCCGCCACAGCCCGGGCGGCGGGGTGTTCCACCCGGGCCCGCGCCGGCTGGCCGGGATCGCTCAGGGCCGAACGCCCCTCCGGCGGCACGGCGAACCGGACGTAGTGGACGGCCGCCATCTTCTCTTCGCTGGTCTGCCCGCTCTCGAAGCGGGCGGGCACCACCTGGGGGCCCAGCTCCAGGGCCACCGCACCGTGCTCGAGGCCCCGGAAACGGTTGACCGTGCGGCGGACCTCCTCCTGACCCATCCGGGCCAGCTCGGGAATCTCGATGAAGAGCGTGGCGGAGAGCTCGCCCCCCCCGGGCAGGAGCGCCGCGTACGCGTCGATCTCCTCCTGGACGCGGGTGGGCTCCACGAGACGCTCGGTCCGGACCATCTCCTGGATCTGGAACAGAACCGTCTCGCGATTCTCGAACAGGAGCGTGAGGTTGTCGCCGAGCGCCAAGCGCCTGCGCTTCTTGAGCTCGATGACCCGGGAGCGCACCGTGTCGCGGGCCTTCTCGTACTCGACCAGGTCCATCACCTCCGAGATCCGGATGGCGCTCATGGGGTGCACCTCCGCGTCAACGTGCCTCCGGAAGCCCGTAGGCCTCGCGGAGGACCGAGACCGGGTGTGCCGGCTTCTCCCCCCGCACGGCCTCGATCTGCAGGGCGGAGAGGGAGCAATCGGTGACATAGCCGTCGGGACGGGTGGACTCCATCTCGCGGGCAGCCCGGCGGGCGAACTCCAGGCTGATCGGGTAGTACTCCTTCTTCATCCCCCAGGTCCCGTCCATGGCCGTGCATTTCTCGATCACCGATACCTTCGTGCCCGGAATGAGCTGGAGGACGTCTCGCGTCTTGTATCCCATGTTCTGGGCGCGGAGATGGCAGGGCATCTGGTAGGCGAGCGCGCCGGGCCGGCGACCCGGGAACGACGTGTCCAGCGTCCCTTCCCGGTGTCGGCCGACCAGGTACTCGAACACGTCCCGCGTCGCCCCGGCAACCTTCTCGGCCGCGGGACCGGGCACCAACATCGGATACTCCTTCTTGAGGACGTACGAGCAGGTAGGCTGGGGCACGACGACCTCCACTCCCCCCTCCACCAGGGGGAGCAGCGCCGCCACGTTCCGCCGGGCGTTGTCGGCGGCGGCCGCCACGTCGCCGCCGTCCAGGTAGGGCATGCCGCAGCAGACCTGCTTCGGGCAGGAGATCGCGCAGCCGTTCTTTTCCAGCACCGAGACGACGTCGCGGCCGACCTGGGGCTCGTTGTAGTTCACCGAGCAGGAATAGAAGAGGGCGACGCTGTGTCCGGCCGCCACTTTCGCCCCGCCCCGCTCCCGGAACCACCGCTCGAAGGTCTTGTGATGGAAGCGCGGCAGGTTCCGATCGCGGTGGATTCCCACCAGCTTCTCGAGGAGCACGCGATGCGGGCGGAACCGGTTGGCCCAGTTGCTGGCCGGAGCGGTTGCGGAGCCCAGCATCCCGACGCCATCGGCGTTCCCCAGCCAGGCGTCCTGCCGGGTGACCCCCTCGGCACGGGCCCGGGCAGCCTTGGCCCGGAGCATCAGCCGGGGGAAGTCCAGGTCGAAGCGATGCGGGGGCGTGTACGGGCAGTGGTTGAAGCAGAGCTTGCACTGCCAACACAGGTTCACGATCTTCCGGTAGTCGGCCGACGTCACCTTGGCGACGTCGCCCTCGTGGGCATCGACCCGCTCGAGCATATGGTCGAAGGAGGGGCAGAGGCGATGGCAGCGACGGCAGCCATCGCAGATCTCGGTGACCCGCCCAAGCTCCTTCTCCACCAGCGCCGTATCGAAGAAGTCCGGGTCCGTGGGGTCGAAGGGCATGTTGTCGAAGCTCCTGCGGCGGGAAGCGGAGGCCACGGGGGCTCCCCGGGAGCGCGCGACGCCCCTGGAAGGAGCCCCCGCCCCGCCGTGGGTCCGGAGCTAGAGCTCCTTGAGCCCTTCGAGGCCCCTGGTGAAACGGCCGGCGTGGCTGCGCTCGGCCTTGGCCAGGGTCTCGAACCACTCGGCGATCTCGGGGAAGCCCTCGTCGCGCGCAGTGCGCGCCATGCCGGGGTACATCTGGGTGTACTCGTAGGTCTCACCCTCGATCGCGGACTGGAGGTTCTGGCGAGTGCTGCCGAAGGCGACGTCGGTGGCGGGATCGCCGACGGCCTTGAGGAAGTCCATGTGGCCGAAGGCATGTCCGGTCTCCGCCTCGGACGTGTCCCTGAAGAGGCCGCCGACGTCGGGATACCCCTCGATGTCCGCGACGCGGGCGAAGTAGAGATAGCGCCGGTTGGCCTGGCTCTCGCCGGCGAATGCATGCTTCAGGTTGTCGTGGGTCTTGGACCCCTTCAGCGTGCTCATGATCGTTCCATGCCTCCTCGCGGGACGCCCGTCGATGGGACTCCGGTTTGGGAATCATTCTCGATAAGTGGAGTCTCGGCCTGGCAGAGGGGGCAGAGGCCCAGCACCTCCACCTGGTGGCCGAGAATCCGGTAGCTCATGGCCCGGGCCGCCTCCTCCTCCAAGCGCGTGTCCACGGACATGGGGAGGTCGTTGACCCGCCCGCAGCCGAGGCAGCGGATGTGATAGTGGCGGCCGGTGTTGGCATCGAACCGCGCCGGATGGCCGCCGGCGTGGATCTCGCGGATCACGCCCTCGGCGGCGAGCTGGTTGAGGTTCCGGTAGACGGTGCCCAGGCTGATGCGGGGCAGGCGGCGCCGCGCCTGGCGATGGACCCAGTCGGCGGTCGGATGGTCCATCGTGGAACGGACCACCTCGAGGATCACCTGCCTCTGTCGGGTACGCCGGGACATCACTAGCGAGAATTATTCCTGTTTGTTGTTTGTTGTCAAGACCCGCGTCCGCCGGCTCCGGCCGTCGCCGGGTTGACGGAGCACCACGACCGGGAGACGGTAGGACGACATGCCTGAAGCCATCGCCTTCATGGACGACCTCATGTTCTTGAGCCGTATCCAGCAGGCGGCGAAGCCCGAGGGACTGGACGTGCGGAGGGTGGCGACGGTGCCCGAGCTGCTGGAGGCGTGCCGGGCGGCTCCGCGGGTCGTCCTGGTGGACCTGGACGCGGCGAGGCTCGCGTGGGCCGAGGGCATCGCGGCGCTCCGCCGGGACCCCGCCCTGGCCGGGATCCCCGTCGTTGGCTTCTACGGACACGTCAACGCCGAACGGGCCCGCGACGCCGAGCTCGCGGGGGCGACGCGGGTGCTGCCGAGGGGAGCGTTCGTGCAGCAACTCGCGCGGATCCTCGCTTCCGGTCCTACGAACGCCTGACCGCGCGATCTCGGCGGCTTGACCTGCCGTTCGGCCGGGCCGTAGTCTGGACCGGTCCCATGTCGCGCACGCTCCCGGCCGCCGCATCCTCCGTCCGGTCCACGCGTCCGGTGCCGGCCTGGATCCTGGCCGCGGTCCTCGGCGCCGGCGGATCCGCAGGAAGGACGGCGGACGCCGTTCAGCCGGACGGCCGGGGAGCGAAGGCGCTCGTCGCCGAGGGAGCGGCTCTGCTCGAGGCGGGCCGAATCGAGGCCGCCCGGGCCAGGCTCGAATCGGCTCTGCACATCGACCCGCGATCAGCGCGCGCCCACTACACCCTCGGCCAGGTGCACGAGGCGGCGAGCGACCTCGACGCCGCGGTCTCGTCGTATCGGGCCGCGGTCGCCCACGATCCCGCCATGGCCGGGGCCTGGGACCGCCTCGGCTTCGCGCTCGGCCGCCAGGGGCGCACGGCGGAAGCGCTCGCCAGCTTCGAAAAGGCGGTGACCCTCGACCCGCGCTCCTTCGACGCGCACTATCACCTCGGCGCGACGCGGTGGTGGGTCCGCGACCTCGACGGCGCGCTGGCCGCCCTTCGCCAGGCGGTGGCCCTCCGGCCGCGCCACGCGGAGGCCCTTTACTACCTCGGCCTCACCCTCGAGCAGAAGGGGGAGCTGGAGAGCGCGATCGCGCACCTCCGTCGCGCCGCCCGGGCGAACCCCGGCCTGGCCGTCGTCCACCTGCACCTCGGCGTCGCCCTGGGTGAGGTCGGGGACGCCAAGGGCGCCGTCTCGACCCTGCGCGAGGCGATCCGGCTGGACCCGGCCCAGGCTGACGCGAAGAACGCGCTCGGGCTGGCGCTGATGCGGAATGGCGAGGCGGACGAGGCGGTGGCGACGTTCCGCGCGCTGGCCGAGCACTGGCCGGAGGACCGCAACGCGCGCCAGAACCTCGGCACCGCCCTGATGCAGAAGGGCGACCTGGACGGCGCGATCGCGGTCTACCGCGAGCTGGTGTCTCTCCCGGAGCCTGAGCCCGAGGCCCACTACAACCTCGGGCTCGCGCTGAAGCAGAAGGACCGGCTCGGCGAAGCGGAGACGGAGCTGCGCACGGCCATGCGCCTGGGTCCGTCCCTTCCCGACCCCCCGTTCACCCTGGCTGTCCTGCTCTGGCAGGCCCACCGGCTGCCCGAGGCCGCCGAGGCTCTGCGCTCGGCGATCGCCCTCAAGCCGGACCACGCCGAGGCCCACTACCTGCTCGGCACCATCCTGCGCCAACAGGGCGACCTGGGGGGGGCGATCGTCCGGTTCCGGGAAGCCATCCGCAACGACCCTGCTTCCGCCGAGGCGCACCTGAGCCTTGGGCAGGCGCTCCAGCGCACCGGCGACGCCGACGGCGCGGCAACCGCGTTCGCGGAGTCCGAGCGGCTGAACCAGCGCAAGGTCGACCGCCAGGCCGCCACCTTCGCCCTCGACCTGGGGCGCCGGAAGCTCAAGGCGAACGACCCGTCCGGAGCCGTCGAAAGCCTGCGGGAGGCCGTGCGCCTGGCCCCCGATCTGGCCGAAGCCCACTACGAGCTCGCCGTCGCCCTGCGAGGGAGCGGCGCCCACCGGGAGGCGCGGGAGCACTTCGAGGCGGCCCGGCGTCTCGCCCCGTACCTGGAGGTCCCGGCCGGACGCCCCTGAGACCATGCCGCCCATCCCTCCGGCTTCGAGCCGCCGCCTGCTCGCGGGCGCCTGGGCTTCGGTCGCGCTGGTTTCGGCCGGCGTGGCCGCCGCGCTGGACCCGGCCGAAAGCGCGCTCGGCTTCTCCCTCACCAACGTCGCCGGGGAAGCGGGGCTCGAGGCGATGACGGTGTTCGGAGGCCAGGACGCGAACCGGTATCTGCTCGAGACCACCGGCTGCGGCGCGGCCTTCTTCGACCACGACGGCGACGGGAACCTGGACGTCTTCCTCGTGAACGGCACGACGCTCGAGGGCTTCCCGAAGGGGCTGGAGCCCACCAACCACCTCTATCGCAGCCGCGGCGACGGCACCTTCGAGGACGTCACCGATCGCGCGGGCCTGCGCGCGAGCGGCTGGGGACAGGGCGCCTGCACCGGCGACTACGACAACGACGGCGACGAGGACCTGTTCGTGACCTACTGGGGGCAGAACCGGCTCTACCGCAACAGGGGCGACGGGAGGTTCGAGGACGTGACCTCGGCTGCGGGCATGGGGGTGGCGGGTGGGCGAACCCGATGGGGGACCGGCTGCGCCTTCCTCGACTACGACCGCGACGGTCACCTGGACGTGTTCGCGGCGAACTACATCGACCTGGACCTGGCCACTGCCCCGGTGCCGGAGTCGGGCCTGTGCCGCTACAAAGGGATCAAGGTGGCCTGCGGCCCCCCCGGGCTGACCGGGGGCAGGAACGTCCTCCACCGGAACCGCGGGGACGGTACCTTCGAGGACGTCTCCGAGGCGTCCGGCGTCGCCCGGGCTCGCGGCACGTACGGCCTGGGGGTGAGCACGCTGGACTTCGACGGGGACGGCTGGGTGGACCTCTACGTCGCGAACGACTCGAACCCCAGCACCCTCTACCTCAACCGGCGCGACGGCACCTTCGAGGACGTCGCGGTGCGGGCCGGGTGCGCCTTCAGCCAGGACGGGAAGAACCAGGCGGGGATGGGGGTCGGCGTCGGCGACTACGACCGCAACGGCACCGTGGACATCGTGAAGACCAACTTCGCCGGGGACACGTCCACCCTCTACGCCAATACCGGCGACGGCTTCTGCGAGGACCGCACCTTCGCGGCCGGGATGGGGGTCAACACGCGCTGGCTGGGATGGGGAGCCGGGTTCATCGACCTCGACCGCGACGGATGGCTCGACGTGTTCCTGGTCAACGGGCACGTCTACCCGGAGGTGGCCCAGCTCGCGGGCGAGGCCGGCTATCGGCAGCGCAAGGTCGTGTACCGGAACCTCGGCAACGGGCGGTTCGAGGACGTCAGCGAGCGGCTGGGTCCGCCGGTCACCACGCCGAAGGCGGGCCGGGGGGCCGCCTTCGGCGACTTCGACAACGACGGCGACCTCGACGTGGTGGTCAACAACGTCCACGACCGGCCGGACCTGTTCCGGCTGGAGTCCCCCGCCTCGAGCCACTGGGTCGCGGTGAGGCTCGTGGGACGGCGCTCCAACCGCAGCGCCATCGGCGCGCGGGTGACATGCTTCGCCGGAGGGGCGGCGAGGATCGAGGAGGTACGCGGCGGCGGAAGCTACCTGTCCCAGAACGACCTCCGGGTGAGCTTCGGGCTCGGCGAGGTCGGCAGGGTCGACCGCATCGAGGTCCGCTGGCCCAGCGGCCTCCGCGAGGAATGGAGGGACGTTGCCGTCGACCGCTACCACACCCTGGAGGAGGGGGCGGGGCGGCCCGTCGCCGCGGAGGGTGCGGCAACCGGGTCGGGCGGACGAGGATGAGGCCCGGTCACCGGGCGTTCCGCGCGGGCCTGACCGCCGCCGTCGTCGCCGCCGGAGCGGGGACGCTCGCGGGCCAGTCGCCTCCGCCATCGCCGCCGGCCCCGGAGGTGACCACGGTCCTGGCCGAGGCCCGGGTCCTGATCGGCCGGGGAAAGGCCGCCGAGGCGGCCGCTAAGGTGCAGGCGCTCGCCCTGCCCGACGATCCGAACGTCGCGCTGGTGCTCGGGGTCGCCCGGTACCACGCCGACGATCCGGTCCGCGCGATCGAGGTCCTCACCCCGGCGGTGCCGAAGCTGCCCGAAGCGTCGGTCGAGCGGCGCGAGGCGGTGCAGGTCCTCGGGCTGGCGCTCTACGTCGCGGGACGCATCGCCGAGGCCATCCCCTTTCTCGAAGAGACGGGGAAGTGGGCGGCCGACAACCTGGAGTTGGCCCAGGTCCTCGGCGTGGCGTACCTCCAGACCCGCCAGCCGGAAAAGGCCCGGGCGTCCCTGGCCCGCACCTTCGACGTGCCGCCCGAGTCGCCGGCCGCCCACCTCCTGGCCGCTCAGCTCATGATCCGCGTCCAGCGCGACGACATGGCGGAAGCCGAGCTGAAGCAGGGGGTGGCGAAGGACCCCACGCTCCCACAAGCTCACTACCTGATGGGTCAGATCGCGATCTTCCGGGCCCGCCTGGACGAGGGGCTCGCCCACACTCGGCGTGAGATCGAGCTGAACCCGGGCAACGCCATGGCCTACTACCAGCTCGGCGACGCCTTGAGCCGCCAGCAGAAGTGGGACGAGGCCGTCGCGGCCCTTCAGCGGTCGCTCTGGATCAACCCGTTCTACAGCGGCCCCTACATCCTCCTCGGCAAGGCCTACCTGAAGAAGGGCGATCCCGCAACCGCCGAGGGGATGCTCCGCCGGGCGGTGCAGTACGACCCCAACAACCGCCAGGCGCACTTCGTGCTGGCCCAGCTCCTCCAGCAGACCGGCCGCACCGAGGAGGCGCGAGAGGAGTTCGCCACCGCCGAGCGCCTCCAGGACCAGGAAGGGCGGTGACACGCTCCAACGGTCCGCAGGCGAAGCGCCGTTTCGCCGTCGCGTGCGGACCGTTGGCTCTGCTACTCACCGTCGCGGCCTTTCGCCACGCCGCTTACCCCGCAAGCCAACCGACATCCTGGCCGGTCTCCTTCGTCGACGTCGCCAAACAGGCCGGCCTCGTCCACCCCTCGATCTACGGCGGCATGGACCGCAAGCGCTTCATCACCGAGACCAACGGCAGCGGCGTGGCCCTCTTCGACTTCGACGACGACGGCCTCCTGGACGCTCTCGTGCTGAGCGGCACCCGCCTGGCCGAAGGCTCCCGCGAGGACGTGTCCTGGCCGCCCGGCGAGGCACCCACGAACCGCCTTTACCGCAACCATGGAGGGGGCGCCTTCGCCGACGTCAGCGCCGGCTCCGGCCTGGACCGTTTGGGCTGGGCGTCTTCGGTCTGCGTCGGAGACTACGACAACGACGGCCGCCTCGACGTGTTCCTCACCTACTTCGGCCGGAACTCGCTTCACCGGAACCGGGGCGGAGGCCGCTTCGAGGACGTCACCGACGCCGCGGGCGTGGGCGGGCAGGGGACGCGATGGGGCTCGGGGTGCAGTTTCATCGACTACGACCGGGACGGTCTCGCCGACCTGTTCGTCGCCAACTACCTGCGCTTCGACCTCGCCGCCGCCCCCGAGCCGGGCCAGGGCGCGAACTGCCTGTGGAAGGGGCTCCCGGTCAACTGCGGGCCGAAGGGGCTGCCGACCGACACCAACCTCCTCTACCGCAACCGCGGGGACGGCACGTTCGAGGACGTCTCGGAGCCCTCCGGCGTCGCCGGGGTGACGGGACGCTACTCGATGACGGCCGCGGCCGCCGACCTCGACGGCGACTCCTGGGTGGACATCTACGTGGCCTGCGACTCGACCGCGTCGACGTTCTACCGCAACGACGGGGACGGCACGTTCTCCGACCGCTCCGTCGAGAGCGGGCTGGCCTACAACGAGTTCGGTACCGCTCAGGCGGGAATGGGCCTGGCGATGGCCGACTACGACGGAGACGGGCTCCTCGACGTCCTCAAGACCCACTTCGCCGACGACATCCCGGCCCTCTATCGCAGCCTCGGGCGCGGCCGTTTCGAGGAGCTCGCCGGCGTGGCCGGGCTTGCCGTCCAGAACCGGCACGTGGAATGGGGGGCCGGCCTGCCCGACCTCGACAACGACGGCCGCGCCGACGTGTTCTACGTGACCGGCAACGTCTACCCCGAGGTCGAGGCCCAGATGCCGGAGTATCCCCATCGCGGGCCCCGGATCGTCTTCCGGAACCGCGACGGCACGTCCTTCGAGGACGCCACCGGTCGGACGGGACCGGGAGCCTCGGCGGCTCACTCCAGCCGCGGGGCCGCGTTCGGGGACGTGGACAACGACGGCGACGTCGACGTCCTGGTCATGAACATGAACGAGCCGCCGTCACTGCTGCGGAACGACTACTCCGGGCCCAACGGCTGGATCCAGGTGAAGCTCCGAGGCAGGCGCTCCAACCGCGCCGGCCTGGGCGCCACCGTGGTGGTGACGGCCGCTGGCCGCAGGCAGGCCCGGCCCGTCCTCAGCCAGTCCAGCTACTACTCACACGACGACCTGCGCCTCCATTTCGGGCTCGGCTCCGAGCGCCGAGCCGAGCGAATCGAGGTGCTCTGGCCCAGCGGCCACGTCGACGTCCTGACCGACGTCGAGGGCGGCCGGGTGCTGACCGTGGAGGAAGGAGCCGATCGGTAGGCCGGTCAGGTGTACCACGCACGTTCCCACGGCGGGTGGCGGGCGCGGCCGAGGAGCACGCCCACTGCCAGTTCGTCGGGCAACCGCACGTGCTCACGTCATAATGCTCCGATGCCCCACACTGCACGGTCTCCATGGCGACCCTGACCTCGCTCCCGGGCCGGAAGCCCGGCGTCCGCGCCGAGGGGCCGCTTCGCGGCGAGCTGCTCAGCCTGGAGCGTCTCGAGGAGCGCGCCAAGGCGATGGCCGCCAGCTTCACCCTGGCCCACGACCCGCGGCGGCGCGCCCGGAGGTTCTTCCCCCCGCTCCAGGACAACGCGGCGGTCCTGAGGGAGACCTACCGGCTGCTGGCCGACGACGTTCATCGGCGCGAGTTCATCCCCCCCGCCGGGGAGTGGCTCCTCGACAACTTCCACCTCATCGAGGCGGAGGTCCGCGGCGTCCACCGGGACCTCCCGCGTCAGTACTACCTCGAGCTCCCCAAGCTGGCGGCACGGGAGCACGCGGGGACGGCCCGCGTCTACGCCATGGCCATCGAGCTGATCCGCCACAGCGACGCGCGGCTGGACCGGCACCGCCTGGTACGGTTCGTCTCCGCCTACCAGACCGTGGCCCCGCTGACGTTCGGCGAGCTGTGGGCCTGGCCCATCATGCTCAAGCTGGCCCTGATCGAGGCCCTCCGGCGGCTCGCCGACGAGATCCGGCAGGGGCGCCAGGCCCGGGCGGAGGCGGACTCCTACCTCGCCGCGCTCGAAGCCACCGGCAGGCTCGGGCCCCTGCCCGGCATGCCCGCCCCGCTCGAGACCGCCTACGCGGTCCGTCTGCTCGAGCGGATGCGCGAGTACGGGCCCAGCGTCAGCCCGGTGCGGGCGGCGGTGGAGGAGCGCCTGGCGGCCCTGGGCCTCTCGGCGGAGGACGCCATCCGCGCCGAGCACCAGGGCCAGGCCACCGCCCAGGTCTCCGCCGGGAACGCGATCACCAGCCTCCGCCTCTGCTCGACCCTCGACTGGACGCGGTACTTCGAGGAGGTGAGCCTGGTGGAGCAGGTGCTCCAGCGGGACCCTTCGGGCGTGTACCCCCGCATGGACTTCCTCAGCCGCGACCGCTACCGCCACGCCGTGGAGGAGCTGGCCGACGCCACCGGCGAGGCCCAGATCCGGGTGGCTCTCCGCAGCGTCGAGAGCGCGCGCCAGGCGGCGGAGAGCGGAGGCGGACGCGCCGGCCACGTCGGGTACCACCTCATCGGGCGCGGCCGGCGCGGCCTGGAGACCGACGTGGCGTACCGCCCGCGCGCCGTCGCCCGCCTCCGGCGCTTCGTGTTCGCCCATGCGACCCCGGTCTACCTCGGCTCCATCGGGCTGGTGACGCTCGCCCTGCTGGCGGCCGCGAACGCCTGGATCCTCGACCCGGCTGCGCCGGGCTGGGCGCGCACCTGGGCCGCGGCACTCCTCGCCCTCCCCGCCAGCGACTTCGCCATCGCCCTGGTCCAGCGCCTGGGCGCGCGCCTGGTCCCCCCCCGGCGGCTCCCCCGCCTCGACCTCCAGTCCGGGGTTCCTCCGGACGCGCGGACCATGGTCGTGGTACCCGCGCTGGTGGACGGCGTTCAGGCGGCCTCCGCGCTGATCGAGCACCTCGAGGTCCAGGCGCTGGCCAACGTGGACGCCCACATCCACTTCGCGGTGCTGTCCGATCTACCGGACGCACCGGCCGCCGAGATGCCCGGCGACGGCGAGATCCTCGCTGCCCTGCGGACGGGAATCGAGGCCCTGAACGAGCGCCACTGCCAGGGGAAGAACGAGCGCTTCTTCCTGTTCCATCGGGCACGGCGATTCAATCCCGGGGAAGCCTCGTGGATGGGCTGGGAGCGCAAGCGCGGGAAGCTCGAGGAGTTCAACCGGCTGCTCCGCGGCGCGACGGACACGAGCTTCTGCCTCCAGGTGGGCGACCTGGAGGTGCTTCCGGGCGTCAGCTACGTGATCACGCTGGACAGCGACACGCGCCTTCCCCGCGACGCCGCCCGGAAGCTCATCGGCGTGATCGCCCACCCGTTGAACCGCCCCCACTACGACCCGCGCCTGCGGCGGGTCACCGAGGGGTTCGGGATCCTCCAGCCGCGGGTCAGCGTCACCATGGCGAGCGCGGCCGGCTCCCTCTTCGCCAGGCTCTACGCCGGGCATACCGGCGTCGATCCCTACACGACCGCGGTCTCCGACACCTACCAGGACCTGTTCAGCCAGGGGATCTTCACCGGCAAGGGGCTCTACGACGTGGACGCGTTCATGGCGGCACTGGAGGGGCGCGTCCCCGAGAACGCGCTGCTCTCCCACGACCTGTTCGAGGGGCTGCATGCGCGCTGCGCGCTGGTCACCGACGTGGAGGTCGTGGACGACTACCCCTCGAGCGTCCTCGCCCATGCCCGGCGGCAGCACCGCTGGGTACGGGGCGACTGGCAGATCCTGTTCTGGCTCTTCCCGGTCGTGCCGTCCCGCCAGGGGCCCGAACGCAACCGCCTCCCCGTCATCTCCCGGTGGAAGATCTTCGACAACCTCCGCCGCAGCCTGGTAGCCCCGGCCACCGTCGCCCTGCTGGCCCTGGCCTGGTCGGTCCTGCCCGGAGCCCCGGGGGCCTGGACGCTGGCGGTGCTTGGCATGCTGGCTTTCCCGCTCTATCCCAGCCTCCTCCAGCTCGCCGCCGGTCCTCGGGAAAACCAGCCCCCGGGCGTCTTCCTGCGCGGGCTGGTGGACGACCTCAGGACCGCCTCCGCGCAGGCGCTGCTCCAACTGACGTTCCTCGCCCACCAGGCATCGGAGATGGTCCACGCGATCGCCCTCACGCTGGTCCGTCTGGTGATCACCCAGCGGCGCCTCCTCGAATGGGAGACCGCCGCCGCGACGGCGGCCCGGGCGGCCGGGCTCGGGGGCACGGGCGGGCCACTCCTTTTCTACGCGGAGATGCTCTCGAGCCCGCTCGTGGCGGCGGTCGCCCTGGCGATGAGCGCCATTGCGCGGCCCGCAGCGCTCCCGGTGGCTCTCCCGCTGGGTGGGCTCTGGATCGCCGCTCCCCTCATCGCCTGGTGGCTGAGCCAGCCGGTGGTGCTGCGCCGGCAGCTTCCGAGCCCTCAGGAGCGCCGGTTCCTGCGGCTGGTGGCCCGAAGGACCTGGCGCTACTTCGAGACCTTCATGGGCCCCGACGACAACGGCCTGCCCCCGGACAACTTCCAGGAGTCTCCCGGGCCCGTGGTCGCCCATCGGACTTCCCCCACCAACGTCGGCCTCGGCCTGCTCTCGACGCTCGCCGCCCACGACCTCGGGTACGTCGGAGCGGCGGAGATGGCGGACCGGATCGACGCGGCGCTCTCCACCGCCGAGGGACTCGAGCGCTTCGAGGGACACCTCCTGAACTGGTACGACACCCGTACGCTGGCCCCGCTCCACCCCCGCTACGTCTCGACCGTGGACAGCGGCAACCTGGGCGGCATGCTGCTGGCCCTCGCCGAAGGCCTGCGGCGACTGGCTCGCACCCCCCGGCCGACCGAGGCGGCGCGGGAGGGGCTCGAGGACACCGCCGAGCTGGCGCGGAGGGCGCTCTCGCCGGCCGCCGGCACGCCTGCCGGCGTCCAGGTCCGCCTGGACCGTGCCGCCGCGGCCGTCGCCCGGGTCCAGGCGGCGCTTTCCGCGGGCGAGCTCGAGCCGGCGACCCTCGCCGGCGTGGGCCCCGCCCTCGGCGAAGCGGCCGACCTCCTGGACGCGACGGACGCCACCGGGCCGGAGAAGGAGGCGGCGTACTGGACGCGCCGGCTGGGCGACGCCGTCGCCGCCCTCGCGCAGGCGGCGCCGCCGGAGATCGGCGCGCACCTCGACGCCCTCGCCGCCAGGGCCCTGGCGTTCGTGGACGAGATGCGCTTCGGCTTCCTGTACGACCGCCAGCGGCAGATCTTCGCGATCGGCTACCGGTTGGCCGACGCCGACGGCCCGGGCCGGCTCGATCCGTCCTACTACGACCTGCTCGCCTCGGAGGCGCGGCTGGCGAGCTTCATCGCGATCGCCAAGGGCGAGCTGCCGGAGTCCCACTGGTTCCATCTGGGGCGGCTGATCACGAGCGTCCACGGAACCCCGACCCTCCTGTCGTGGAGCGCGACGCTGTTCGAGTACCTGATGCCGCTGCTCGTGATGAAGAGCTACCCGGGGACGCTGCTGGACCAGAGCTGCCGGATGGCGCTTCGCCGCCAGATCGACTATGCCCGGGAGCGCGGCGTCCCCTGGGGCATCTCGGAGTCGGCCTTCAACCTCGTGGACCTGCACGGCAACTACCAGTACAAGGCCTTCGGCGTACCCGGCCTCGGGCTGAAGCGCGGGCTGGCGGACGACCTGGTCGTCGCCCCCTACGCCACCGCCCTGGGAGCCCTGCTGGAGCCCTCCCTCGCGGTGCAGAACCTCCGGCGCCTGGCTGCGGAGGGGATGGAAGGCCGCTACGGCTACTACGAGGCCATCGACTACACGCCCCGGAAGACCTACGAGGCCGGCGCCGCGCTGGGCGAGGAGCAGGGGCCGCGGGGCGCGGTCGTCCGCGCCTACCTCGCCCACCACCAGGGCATGAGCCTCGTGGCCCTCGGGAACGTCCTGTGCGACCAGGCCATGGTCCACCGCTTCCACGCCGACCCGCGCGTGCGGGCGACCGAGCTGCTCCTCCAGGAGCGGGTGCCGCGTCACGCTCCCATCACCCGCCCGCGGCCGGCCGAGGAGACCCGGGTGATGGCGCCGCTGCCCGAAGGCGCATTCCGGAGGTTCCGTTCGCCTCACACCCGCCACCCCCACGCCCAGTTCCTCTCCAACGGCACCTATACCGCCATCGTCACCAACGCCGGCGGCGGGGCGAGCCTGTGCCGCGGCCGGGCGGTGACCCGGCTTCGTCAGGACCCCACCCGGGACGCCGGCAGCCAGTTCCTCTACCTTCGCGACGTCCGCAGCGGCTCGGTGTGGTCGGCCACCTACCAGCCGACCGGGCGCGAGCCGGACGACTACCTCGTGACCTTCTTCGCCGACAAGGCGACGTTCCGGCGGCGCGACGAGGACGTCGAGACCCAGCTCGACGTCGCGGTCTCCCCCGAGGACGACGTGGAGGTGCGCCGGCTCTCCCTGACCAACCGCGGCGACCGCGTCCGCGAGATCGAGGTCACGAGCTACGCCGAGATCGTCCTGGCTCCGCCCGCCGAGGACTTCGCCCATCCCGCGTTCGGCAAGCTCTTCGTCGAGACCGAGTACCTCCCGGAAAGTGCAGCGTTGCTGTGCCGGCGGCGGCCACGCTCGTCCGAGGAGCCGGGAACGTGGGCCGTCCACGTCCTCGCCGTGCAAGGGCGGATGCAGGGACCGGTCGAGTGGGAGACGGACCGCCTGCGCTTCCTGGGCCGGGGCCGCGGTCCGGAAGACCCGGCCGCCCTCGACGGCCGCCCGCTCTCCGGCACGACGGGGGCGGTCCTGGACCCGGTCGTGAGCCTGCGTCAACGGCTCCGCCTCCCGCCCGGAGGGTTCCTGCGCCTGTCGTTCGCCACCGGAATCGCGGCGAGCCGGGATGCTGCCCTGGCCCTGGCGCAGAAGTACCACGACCCCAGCGTGGCCGCGCGGACCTTCGCCCTCGCCTTCACCCAGGCCCTCGTTGGGCTGCGACACCTCGGCATCACCAGCGAGGAAGCGCGGCTGTTCGAGCGGCTCGCTTCCAGGGTGCTCTACGCCGACGACTCGCTGGGAGCGGGCCCCGAGATCATGGCGCGGAACACGCTCGGGCAGCCTGGCCTCTGGCCGTGGTCCCTCTCGGGCGACCTCCCCATCCTGCTGGTACGCGTCGTCGAGGAGGACGATCTCCCGCTGGTACGGCAGGTGCTGCAGGCACAGGAGTACTGGCGCCTCAAGGGGCTGAGCGCCGACGTCGTGATCCTGAACGAGCACCCCATGGGCTATATGGACGAGATGCACCAGCAGCTCGAGTCGCTGCTGGAGGGGGGGCCGTGGGGCGCGTGGAAGCACCGGCCGGGAGGCGTGTACCTGCTGCGGAGCGACGGAATGGCCGAAGGCGACAAGGTCCTGCTGGCCAGCGCGGCTCGCGCCGTCCTCCGCGGCGACCGCGGCGAGCTGTCGCACCAGCTCAACCGCCCCGCCACCGAGCCGCAGCGGCCGGAAGAGGTCGCGCCCAACGAGCCCCTCCGCCAGGCCCGGGCCGCACCCGACGAGGCGCCCGAGGTGCCGCCGCTGGCGCTACCCAACGGGCTCGGCGGATTCACGGACGACGGCAGGGAGTACGTCATCGTCCTCGAAGGCGATCGCGAGACGCCCCTTCCATGGGTGAACGTGGTGGCCAACCCGGGCTTCGGCACCGTGGTGAGCGCGTCGGGATCCGCCTACACCTGGTCGGAGAACAGCCGCGAGAACCGGCTGACGCCGTTCGCGAACGATCCCGTCACCGATCCGACCGGCGAGGCCATCCTCCTGCGGGACGACGATACCGGCGTGGTGTGGTCGCCGGCCCCCGGTCCGCTCCCCCGGGGGGCGGAGGCCGGCCGCTTCGTGGTCCGCCACCGCGCCGGCGCCTCGTACTTCGCCCGGGCGGTGAACGGGATCCGGCAGGAGGCGGCCGTTTTCGTGGACCCCGACGATCCGGTGAAGTTCTCCCTGCACACGCTGACGAACGCCACGGATCGGCCCCGGCGGCTCAGCGTCTTCGCCTACAACGAATGGACTCTCGGCCCGCCCAGGGTCGGCGAGCAGCGCCACGTCGTGACCGAGTTCGACCGCGAGACCGGCGCGGTCCTGGCCCGCAACCCCTACAACCAGGAGTTCCCCGGCCGCGTGGCCTTCGCCCATGCGAGCCACGGACTGCGCTCGGCCACCGGCGACCGGCTGTCGTTCCTGGGACGCAACGGCACGCTGGCGCGGCCGGCGGCGCTCTTCCGAGGGCTTCTGCACGGGCGGTTCGGAGCGGCGATGGACCCGTGCGCGGCGCTCCACTGCGAGCTGCGCCTGGCTCCCGGCGAGACCCGCCGCCTCGTGTTCCTGCTCGGGCAGGGCAGGGACCTCGAGCACGCCCGCAACCTGGTACGGCGCCATGGCAGCGTCACCGCCGCCCAGGCGGCGCTGGACGAGGCGCGTCGCCGTTGGGACGCGATCCTGGGCGCGGTGCGCGTCCGTACGCCGGACGACTCGTTCGACGTCCTCATGAACGGCTGGCTGCTCTATCAGGCCCTGAGCTGCCGCTTCTGGGCGAGGTCGGGCTTCTACCAGCCGGGGGGCGCCTACGGCTTCCGCGACCAGCTCCAAGACGCTTTGGCCTTCCTTCTCTCCCGCCCCGACCTGTGCCGCGAGCACCTGCTCCGCGCGGCCTCGCGCCAGTTCGTGGAAGGCGACGTCCAGCACTGGTGGCACGAGCCGAGCGGCCGCGGCACGCGCACGCGGTGCTCGGACGACCTGCTCTGGCTTCCCTATGCGACGGCCCGCTACGTGGAGTCGACCGGCGACCACGACGTGCTCGACGAGCGGATCGCGTTCCTCGAGGGCCCGGTCCTCACGGCCGGCGAGCTCGAGGCCTACCAGCAGCCGAGGAGGGCCGAGGAGGCGGCCCCCCTGCTCGAGCACTGCCTCCGGGCGATCGATCGCGGGCTCACCGCGGGCCCCCATGGGCTGCCCCTGGTCGGCAGCGGCGACTGGAACGACGGCATGAACCGGGTGGGCATCAAGGGCCAGGGCGAGAGCGTGTGGCTCGGCTTCTTCCTGAGCGTCGTGCTCAGGGACTTCGCCGCACTGAGCGAGCGCCGCGGCGACGCAACCCGGGCGGCACGATACCGCGCCGAGGCCGAGCGGCTGGCGGGCGTCCTCGAGCGCGCCTGGGACGGTGAATGGTACCGGCGCGGCTACTTCGACGACGGCAACCCGCTCGGCTCCGCCCAGAACGAAGAGTGCAAGATCGACTCGATCCCGCAGTCGTGGGCGGTTCTCTCGGGAGCGGTGCCGCTCAGGTTCGCCGACCGCGCCATGGACGCCGTCCGCACCCACCTCGTCCACCGTGGCGCCCGCGTGCTGCTGCTCTTGAGCCCACCGTTCGAGCACTCGGGGCCGGACCCCGGCTACATCCGCGGGTACCCACCCGGTGTGCGCGAGAACGGGGGCCAGTACACCCACGCCGCCCTGTGGACGGTCATGGCGGTGGCCCGGCTCGGCAGCGGGGACGAGGCGGCGGAGCTGTTCCACATGCTGAACCCGGTCAACCACACCCGCACCGCGGCCGAGGTGGACCGTTACATGGCCGAACCGTACGTCGTCGCGGGCGACGTACATGCCCACCCCGCCCAGGCCGGCCGCGCCGGCTGGACCTGGTACACCGGCTCCGCGGGGTGGATGTACCGGGTGGGACTCGAAGGGATACTGGGCCTCGAGCGGCGCGGGGACCACTTCAAGGTGGATCCCTGCGTTCCGGCGGTCTGGCCCGCATTCACGGTCGAGTGGCGCTTCGGCGCCAGCCGGTACGTGATCGCGGTGGAGAATCCCGAGCGCCGCTGCCGGGGCGTGGCCGCGGCGGCCCTGGATGGAGACCCGGTCGACCCGGCCGCCATACCCCTGGTCGACGACGGCGGGAACCACCAGGTCCGGGTCGTGCTGGGGGAAGAGGCGCGGCCGAAGCCGCGATCGCGAAGCCGCAAGGCATCCTGGCCGGCGTGAGGCATCGACCTTCGAGCCCTCTCCGACCAGGGACGCTACGGGGTCGTCGTTCTCGTTCCTCCGTGCCTCCCCTGCGACCTCTGTGGCGCCATGGCGGCGCCCCTCTGTTGCGGACCCGCCGCGACGGCTTGATCAGACCGACGTTCGAGGCCGCGGCTCCGACTTGAAGCGCGAGCAGTCGATGCCATATTTCTTGATCTTGTATCCCATGATGCGCTCGGTCGTGTCCAGGAGCCGGGCGGCCTTGGCGCGGTTTCCGCGGGCGGTCTTGAGGGTGTCCAGGAGCAGGTCCTTCTCGTAACTCTCCACGGCGGTCTCCAGGGACAGGCGCGGCAGCGTCCCCGTGACCTCTGCGGTCTGCAGCGTGGGAGGCAGGTGGTGCGCGTGGATCACTCCGCCCTCGCAGACCAGGACCGCCCGCTCGATGCAGTTCTCCAGCTCGCGGACGTTGCCGGGCCAGTGATAGCTCATCATCATGTCGATGGCAGTGGTGGCGATGCGCCGCACGTCCTTGCCGTGGTCGGTCGCGTACTTCTGGACGAAGTGGTCGGCCAGCAGCAGGATGTCCGGGCGACGCTCCCGCAGCGGCGGCAGGTAGAGCGTGAAGACGTTGAGGCGGTAGTAGAGGTCCTCTCGGAACGCCCCCTGCTTGACCGCCGTCTCCAGGTCCTTGTTGGTGGCGGCGATCATGCGGACGTTCACCTTGATGGGCTGGACGCCCCCGAGCCGCTCGAACTCCCGCTCCTGGAGGACGCGCAACAGCTTCACCTGTGTCGACAGGGTCAGCTCTCCGACCTCGTCGAGGAAGAGCGTGCCCCCGTGGGCCAGCTCGAAGCGGCCCTTCTTCTGCGAGCGGGCGTCGGTGAACGCCCCCGGCTCGTAGCCGAACAGCTCGGACTCGATCAGGCTCTCCGGCAGCGCGCCGCAGCTCACCTTGATGAAGGGCTTCGAGGCCCGGGGGGAGCTGTAGTGCACGGCATGGGCGATCATCTCCTTGCCCGTCCCCGACTCCCCCCGGATCAGGGCGGTGGTGTTGGTCGGGGCCACCTGGGCGACCTGCTCGTAGACGGCCTGCATGGGGCGGCTGTTCCCGATGATGTTGCGGAAGTCGTAACGCTCCTTCAGCTCCTGGCGGAGCTGCATGTTCTCCTGCACCAGGCGCTGCCGCTCGGCCTCGATGAGGTTGTGGACCCGGACCGCTTGACCGATCATCGACGCCACGATCCCGAAGAACTTCACCTCGCGGTCGTACTGCCCGTCCTTGTTGTAAGCCAGGGTCACCCCGAGAGCACCGGCGGTTCGGGTGTCGACGGCGATCGGCACGCAGATGAAGCTGATCTCGTCCTTGCCGGAGTCCTTGAAGACTCCGGTGCGGTTCAGGAAGAGGGGCTCGTGGCTGACCCGCGGCACCACGACCGGCTTGCCGCTCTGGACGACCCGGCCGGTGATCCCCTCGCCCACCCGGTAGCGGGCCCGTCGTGCGGTCTGCCAGCTCACGCCCGCCGCCGCCTCGATCACGAGCTCGCCCGTGTCCTGGTCCTGCAGCATGATGCTGCTGCTGGTGGCGCCGTGGTGCTCTTCGAGGATCTCGAGCACGCGGGACATGGCGGACTTGAGGTTGAGCGTCGAGCCGAGGGTCTGGCTCATCTCGAGCAGGTCGGAGAGCTTGCGAGTCTCGGCGGTGTTCATTCGCGCCGTCACGGGTTTGCCAAACTCTACTACAGGCGTGGCGCCCCGATCAGCCTCTCCTACCAAATTGTCTCGGTCGTCTGCGGATCGCTCCAAACTTGAAGCCTCCTCAAGGCAACACGGTTTCACCCATCAGGTACTGGTCGACCGACCGGGCCGCCTGCCTCCCTTCGGCGATCGCCCAAACCACCAGCGACTGTCCCCTCGCCATGTCGCCGGCCGCAAACACGCCCGGCACGCTCGTCATCTTGTCGCGACCGGCCTTCACGTTGCCGCGGGCATCGATCTCGACTCCCAGCTGTTCGAGCATCCCCGCCCGCTCGGGTCCCAGGAAGCCCAGGGCCAGCAGCACGAGTTGAGCTGGCCAGGCCCTCTCGGTCCCGGGCACCTCGCGAGTCTCGAAGCGCCCGCCGGCTCCCCGGACCCAGTCGATCCCGACGGTGTGGAGCTCCTGCACGCTCCCCTCGGCGTCACCCACCAGCCGCTTCGTCGCGACCGAGTACTGTCGGGGATCCGCCCCGAACACGGCCGCAGCCTCCTCCTGCCCGTAGTCGAGCCGGTAGACCTTCGGCCATTGCGGCCACGGGTTGTCGGCGGTCCGCTCGAGCGGCGGCCGGGGCAGGATCTCGAACTGCACGAGGCTGCGGCAGCCGTGCCGCAGGGCGGACCCCACGCAGTCGGTCCCGGTATCCCCCCCGCCGATCACCACCACGTGTTTGTCCCGGGCGGAGAGGAACTGGCCGTCGCGGTGGCCGGAGTCCAGCAGGCTCCGTGTGTTGCCGTGGAGGTACTCCATGGCGAAGTGGACCCCGCCGAGGTGGCGCCCCTCGACGGGCAGGTCCCGGGCGAGCGTGGCCCCGCCGCACAGCACGGTCGCGTCGAAGTCCTCGAGCAGCCGCCGGGCGGGGACGTCGCGCCCCACCGCCACGCCCGTCACGAATCGGACCCCTTCCTCTTCCAGTAGCCGGACGCGGCGCTCCACCAGCAACTTGTCGAGCTTCATGTTGGGGATCCCGTAGGTGAGCAGGCCTCCGACCCGGTCGGCGCGCTCGAAGACCGTGACCTCGTGCCCGGCCCGGTTGAGCTGCGCCGCGCACGCCAGACCCGAGGGCCCGGAGCCGACGACCGCGACCCTCTTCCCGGTCCGGCCCTCGGGAGGCTCGGCGACGATCCATCCCTCCTCGAAGCCCCTGTCCACGATGGCGCACTCGATGCTCTTGATCGTCACCGGCGCTCCGCGCATGCCGAGGACGCAGGACCCCTCGCAAGGCGCCGGGCACACGCGGCCGGTGAACTCGGGGAAGTTGTTGGTCTGGTGGAGGCGGGCCAGTGCCTCGCGCCACCGCCCCCGGAAGACGAGGTCGTTCCACTCCGGGATGAGGTTGTTGATGGGACACCCGGACGCCATGCCACCGATGACCTGACCGGTGTGGCAGAAGGGAACCCCGCAGTCCATGCAGCGGGCCCCCTGCTCCCGCAGCTTGGCCTCGGAGGAGTGCTCGTGGAACTCCCGCCAGTCCCGGATCCGCACCAGCGGCTCCCGGGACAGCGGCTGCTCGCGAGCGTACTCGATGAACCCGGTCGGCTTGCCCATGGCTACCTGCCGCCCGCCCGGGCGGCGTTCCTCGCGTTCATCTCGAAGGCGGCCATCTCCGCCTCGTCCGCGTCCAGGCCGGCTTCGCGCATCCTCCGCTGCGTCTCGAGGACCCGGGCGTAGTCCCGCGGCATCACCCTGACGAAGAGCGGCCGGTACCGCTCCCAGGCCATGAGCACGTCCCGCGCCCGCGGGCTTCCGGTGTACTCGACGTGGCGGAAGAGCAGGTCCTGCACGACCTCTTCCTCGCCCGGCTCGACGTCCTCCGCGGTGAGCCGCGTCAGGTCCACCATGTCCGTGTTGCAGCGCCCCTCGAGCTCGCCGCGCTCGTCCAGCACGTAGGCGATCCCACCCGACATCCCGGCCGCGAAGTTGCGCCCGGTGGGCCCGAGCACCACGACACGGCCGCCGGTCATGTATTCGCATCCGTGGTCACCCACCGCCTCGACCACCGCGCGCACGCCGCTGTTTCGGACGCAGAACCGCTCCCCCGCGACCCCGCGCACGTAGGCTTCGCCGGAGGTCGCCCCGTAGAACGCCACGTTCCCGACGATCACGTTGTCCTCGGGCGCGAAGGTCGACTCCGCGGGCGGGTACACGACGAGCTTGCCGCCGGAGAGGCCCTTGCCGACGTAGTCGTTGGCGTCCCCTTCGAGCACCAGGGTGATCCCCCTCGGCACGAAGGCGCCGAAGCTCTGCCCGGCGGAGCCCTCGAAGTGCAGCCGGATGGTGTCCTCCGGCAGCCCGTTCGGGCCGTAGCGCCGGGTCAGCTCGCTGCCCAGGAGCGTTCCGACCACACGGTTGCTGTTCCGGATCGGCAGCGTCGCCTGGACCCGGGTGCCGTTCTCCAGCGCCGGCCGGCAGAGCGGGAGCAGGGTCTTGCGGTCCAGGGACTTCCCGAGCCCGTGGTCCTGGGGGATCTGGCAGTAGCGGCCCACCGACGCCGGCACCGGAGGCTGGTAGAGGACCTTCGAGAAGTCGAGGCCCCTCGCCTTCCAGTGGTCCACCGCCGGCCGCATCTCGATCCGGTCGGTCCGCCCGACCATCTCGTTCAGGCTGCGGAAGCCGAGGCCGGCCATCAGCTCACGGACCTCCTGCGCGACGAAGCGCATGAAGTTGACGGCGTGCTCGGGATCGCCCGTGAAGTTCTTCCTCAGCTCCGGATCCTGGGTGGCGACCCCGACCGGACAGGTGTTGAGGTGGCAGACGCGCATCATGATGCAGCCGATCGAGACGAGCGGCGCGGTGGCGAAGCCGAACTCCTCCGCCCCGAGCAGAGCCGCGATGACCACGTCCCTCCCCGTCTTCAGCTGGCCGTCGGTCTCCACCGCGATGCGGCTGCGGAGGTCGTTGAGCAGCAGCACCTGGTGGGCCTCCGCCAGGCCGAGCTCCCACGGGATGCCGGCGTGCTTGATGCTGGTGAGGGGCGAGGCGCCCGTCCCCCCGTCGTGGCCGCTGATCAGCACCACGTCGGCATGGGCCTTCGCGACACCGGCCGCGATGGTGCCGACGCCGACCTCCGCCACCAGCTTGACGCTGACCCGCGCCTCCGGGTTGGCGTTCTTGAGGTCGTGGATCAGCTCGGCCAGGTCCTCGATGGAGTAGATGTCGTGATGGGGCGGCGGAGAGATGAGGCCCACCCCCGGGGTCGAGTGCCGGACGCGGGCGATCCAGGGATACACCTTGTGCCCGGGGAGCTGCCCGCCCTCTCCGGGCTTGGCCCCCTGGGCCATCTTGATCTGGAGCTCCTTCGCGTTCACCAGGTACCAGCTCGTCACTCCAAACCGCCCCGACGCCACCTGCTTGATCGCGCTGTTCCGGGAGTCCCCGTTCGGGTCCAGAACGTAGCGAGCCGCGTCCTCCCCTCCCTCGCCGGTGTTGCTCTTCCCGCCGATCCGGTTCATGGCGATGGCGAGCGTCTCGTGGGCCTCCTGGCTGATCGAGCCGTACGACATCGCCCCGGTCTTGAAGCGGCGGACGATGGCCTCCACCGGCTCCACCTCGTCGAGCGGAACGGGCTCGGCCGGCCTCAGCTCCATCAGCCCGCGCAGCGTGCAGAGGTTCCGGGAGTGGTCGTTGACGGCGGCGCTGTACTCCTTGAAGACGTCGTAACGGTTGGTGCGGCACGCGTGCTGGAGCTTGTGCACGGTCTCGGGATCGAACAGGTGCGGCTCTCCCTCCCGCCGATACTGGTACTGGCCGCCGCTGTTCAGCCCCTGGCCGCGCGGCCGGCCGGGGAAGGCCCGCTCGTGGCGCAGCGCGACCTCGCGGGCGATCACGTCGACCCCCGCCCCCGCCACCCGCGACGCGGTCCCGGCGAAGTAGCGGTCGACGAACTCCTGGTCCAGGCCGATGGCCTCGAACACCTGGGCGCCGTGGTAGCTCTGGACGGTGGAGATCCCCATCTTGGAGATGACCTTCACCACCCCCTTGTTGGCGGCCTTGACGTAGGCCTGCTCGGCCAGCTCGGCGTCGGCCTGCGGCAGGATGCCGTCACGGACCATGTCGTCGAGGCTCTCGAACACGAGGTAGGGGTTGATCGCGCTCGCGCCGTAGCTGATGAGGAGCGCGAAGTGGTGGACCTCGCGCGGCTCACCGCTCTCCACCACCAGGCCGACCCTCATCCGCCGGCCGGTGCGGATCAGGTCCTGGTGGACCCCCGAGACGGCCAGCAGCGAGGGGATCGCCGCGTTGTCGCGGTCGAGGCCGCGGTCGGTCAGGATCACGATGTCGTATCCCTGGTCGACCGCCTCGCAGGCGCGCCGGCACAGCTCCGCCATCGCCCGGACGAGGCCCTCCCCCCCGTCGCGGACCGGGAACACGGCGGGCAGGGTGACGGCCCGGAATCCGCTGGAGGCCTCCGAGCCGTCGAGCTGCCGCATCTGCTCCAGCTCGTGGTTGCGCAGGACGGGGGTCTTGAGCTTGATCTGATGGGCGGAACGGGGCGTCGGCTCCAGGAGGTTGCCCTCCGGCCCGATGCTCGTGTCCACCGCCATGATCAGCTCCTCGCGGATCGCGTCGACGGGCGGGTTCGTCACCTGGGCGAAGAGTTGCTTGAAGTAGCTGAACAGGAGCTGCGGCCGCTGGGACAACACCGCCAGCGGGGTGTCGGTCCCCATGGAGCCCACCGGCTCGTGGCCGTCGGCGGCCATGGGCGCGATGAGCACGCGGAGGTCCTCGCTGGTGAAGCCGAAGGCCTCCTGGCGGCGCCGCAGCGTGGCGTGATCCGGCAGGATCACCGACGGCGCCGGGGGGAGGTCCGGGAGCGCCACCAGGTTCTGCTGCAGCCATTCCCCGTAGGGCTCGGCGCCGGCGATCCGCTCCTTCAGCTCCTCGTCGTCCACGATCCGGCCTTGCTCGGTGTCCACGAGGAGCATGCGTCCCGGCTGCAACCGCCCCTTGTGCAGCACGCGCTCGGCGGGGATGTCCAGGACGCCCACCTCGGAAGCCATGACGACGAGGTCGTCCTTGGTGACGTAGTAGCGCGACGGACGCAGGCCGTTGCGGTCCAGCACGGCGCCGATCCGGACCCCGTCGGTGAACGCTATCGAGGCCGGACCGTCCCAGGGCTCCAGCAGGCAGCCATGGAACTCGTAGAAGTCCTTCTTGGCCCGGCTCATCGACTCGTGGCCGCTCCACGGCTCCGGGATCATCATCATCATCGCGTGGGGCAGGGCGCGTCCGGTGAGGGCCAGCATCTCCAGGGTGTTGTCGAACATGGCGGAGTCGCTGCCGCCCTCGTCGATGATGGGCAGGACCTTCCAGAGGTCGTCCCCGAGCAGGCTGGACTCGAACAGGCTCTCCCGCGCCTTCAGCCAGTTGACGTTGCCCCGCAGCGTGTTGATCTCGCCGTTGTGGGACACGAACCGGTACGGATGGGCGCGCGCCCAGCTCGGGAAGGTGTTGGTGCTGAAGCGCGAGTGAACCATCATCAGACAGGTCTCGACCTCCCGGTCCAGCACGTCCGGGTAGAACGCCGTCACCTGGCTGGGCTTGAGCATCCCCTTGTAGACGATGGTCCGGCTGGAGAGGCTCGAGACGTAGAACGCCTCGGACGCGGGGATGCGGGACTGCTTGATGCAGCTCTCCACGCGCTTTCGGATGACCCACAGCTTGCGTTCGAACTCCAGGCCGTCCGGAGCCGCCGGCACCCCGTCGGCACGCGCGACGAACACCTGCCGCACCACCGGCTCCGCGGCCCGGGCCGTGGCCCCCAACGAACGCCCGTCGGTCGGGACGGTGCGCCATCCGAGCAGGGTCTGCCCCTCCTCCCACGCCACGCGGGCGAACACGGCCTCGCACTCGCGCCGCGCGGCGGCGTCGTGGGGCAGGAACACCATGCCGACGCCGTAGCGCCCGGGCTCCGGCAGGCGGATGCCGAGCCGCTCGCACTGGTGGGCCAGGAAGGCGTGCGGGACCTGGAGCAGCACGCCCGCGCCGTCGCCGGTCTCGGCCTCACAGCCGCAGGCGCCCCGATGCTCCAGGTTGAGCAGGACCTCGAGGCCCTTTCGAACGATGTCGTGCGAGCGCCGGCCCTTGACGTCCACCACGAAGCCGACGCCGCAGGCGTCGTGCTCGTGGCGCGGGTCGTAGAGTCCTTGTGCTGCCGCGCTGCCTTCCATCGGCCGCCCTCCTCAACCTGGTGCTGAAAACCCGTCTCCGGTCCGAGCGCTGTCGGGCCGGAAGCTGTTCGCGTCGCGGCTGTCCGGAAAGCGAAAAGGCCATCACCCGTTGCTGGATGATGGCCTCTTCCGACTCTCCGTTCCCCCACCTGGGGATCAGGCCATCAACCTCCTCCGCCGATCCTCCGCTTGGGGCGTACGGAGGGGCGCGGGCTCGCCGGGGCTCGTACAGCCAGCACCCGGTCTCCCGCACGACGCGTGTCGATCATGGCCTGCATGCCTGGGCACACGACAAGCAAGAACCGTGCAGGCAACCCTCCTTTCCACGCCCACATCCAAGCCGAGGCATCTCAGCTACTTGTCACGATCGGATCCGCGGCGCCCTGAGGCTGCGCCACGGATCCGTCACCTTTTCCGCGATGATCCTACTTTTTTGTCGTCATGCCTCAGATGTCGTAGTACAGCGCGAACTCCCACGGGTGCGGCCGGAGCCGGATCGCGTCGACCTCGTTCTTGCGCTTGTAGTCGATCCAGGTCTCGATGAGCCCCCGGGTGAAGACGTCGCCCTTGAGCAGGAACGCATGGTCCTGCTCCAGGTGGTCGAGGACGGCTTCCAGCGAGCCCGGGAGCTGCTTGATCTCCTTCGCCTCCTCGGGAGCGAGCTCGTAGAGGTCCTTGTCCATGGGCGCCCCGGGGTCGATCTTGTTCGCGACCCCGTCGAGGCCGGCCATGACGCAGGCGGCGAACGAGAGATAGGGGTTGCAGGTCGGGTCTGGAGTCCGGAACTCGATGCGCTTCGACTTCTCGGAGCGCGAATACATCGGGATGCGCACCGCCGCCGAGCGGTTCCGCTGGCTGTAGGCGAGGTTGATCGGGGCCTCGTAGCCGGGGACCAGGCGCCGGTAGGAGTTGGTCGAGGGGGCGATCAGGGCGCACAGGGCCGGAGCGTGGCGCAGGATGCCGCCGATGTAGTGTTTGGCCAGGTCGGAGAGGTCGGCGTAGCCGCCCTTCTGGAAGAAGAGGTTCTTGCCTTCCTTCCACAGCGACTGGTGGGTGTGCATGCCCGAGCCGTTGTCCTGGAACAGCGGCTTCGGCATGAAGGTAGCGGTCTTGCCGTGCTTGCGGGCGGTGTTCTTGGCGCAGTACTTGTACCAGAGGACGGCGTCCGCCATCTTGGTTAGGGTGTTGAAGCGCATGTCCACCTCGGTCTGGCCACCGGTGGCGACCTCGTGGTGGTGCACCTCCACCTTCACGCCGACGCTCTGGAGCGCGAGAACCATCTCGGAGCGGATGTCCTGGAACTGGTCCATCGGGGGGACCGGGAAGTAGCCCTGCTTGTAGCGGGGCTTGTAGCCGAGGTTGGGCCGGTCCGGCGTCCCCTCCCGCCCCGAGTTCCAGAAGCCCGCCTCCGAGTCGACGAAGTAGTACCCGCTGTTGTAGTTCTGGTCGAACCGGACGGAGTCGAGGAAGAAGAACTCCAGCTCCGGGCCGATGTAGATCGTGTCGGCTATCCCGGTCTTCTTGACGTAGGCCTCCGCCTTCCGGGCGATGAACCGCGGGTCACGGCCGTAGCTCTCCCCGGTGAGCGGGTCCTTGACGTCGCAGATCAGGACCAAGGTGGGCACGGACGTGAA
>Ga0268386_10000062_pt1 | contig 57236 bp, 54 predicted proteins | sample RVTome_15_FD_200260 | JGI IMG/M metagenome (GOLD analysis project Ga0268386, IMG submission 200260) | Soil microbial communities from uranium-contaminated site in the Upper Colorado River Basin, Wyoming, United States - RVT150D86... ... | reverse complement strand
CACCGCCGAAGATTGCGTGGTTGTCGAGGATCAGGCATCGCGCATGCGGACGCTCGAGCTGATACGTCAGAGCGGCACTCAGACCTGCGAACCCGGCTCCGACGACGACCAGGTCGTAGAGCTCGCCGGAGTCATGAGCGCTATCGAGCTGGGCGCGATAGGCATCGTTCCGAAGAGCCTCATGCGCGGCATTGACGACCTCATGGGTGTTGCCGTTCGACCTGGCGTAATCGCCGAGTCCGCCGGGCCCGGTCCAGTCCGGCCCCAATCCGGCCAGCGGAGCAGCCAGGGTCTGGGCCTGAGCCTGCCTCACGACGGATGGAGCCTGCATCGCGAGCAACGCCAACCCGGAACCGAGGAGCGTGCCTCCGACGAAGTCCCTCCGAGTGATGCTGGTGCTCAACACGGCGACGTCTGTCCTGCTCTGGCCCGCCTTTTGCGCGTCAGGGACATTCATGGACCCGCTCGATCGCTCCTGCCCGCCGCTCGCCCTCCGTGAGGAAAGCGCTACTTGCCGCTCCAGTTCATGGTGAACGTGACGCCGTACCAGCGCGGTTTGCCGTACATGTTCTGCGTGAACCCCAGACTGGTCACCGGAATGGCGTACGTGCGGTATTCCTCATCGGTGAGATTCTTTACCCAACCCTCGATTTCGTATCGTCCATCGCTGGTTGCGAAACCGAGGCTGGCATTGAACACCGCGTAGTCATCCTCGTGGGTGATCGGGTTGTTGGCGATGTCGAAAAACTGATCGTCCACCCAGCTGAAATCTCCCTGAAGTGAAATTTTGCCCAGGTTCGTCGGCCAGGTGTAACGGGCAACGCCGTTGAGCTCATAGCTTGGCGCCAGGACCATCTCCCTCGTGCGGGAGACTGTTTCCCCAGTGAAGAAGCTCGAGCTGACGATATCGTCGACCTCACCGTCCAACCAGGCGGCACCGAGAGTCAGCTCCAGGTTTTCGGTTGGGCGCGTGGAGATCTCGACCTCCAGGCCGGTGATCTCTGCTGGCTTGTTGGAGACGACGTTCGTGATGCCTTCGAAGCTGAAGGCCTGGAAATCGTCATAGTCGTAGTAGAAAGCGGCCGAATTGAACCGCGTGGTTCCGTTGAACAACTCGGTCTTGAGCCCCACCTCGTACGCGGTCAACGTTTCCTCGTCGAAGGGAATCTGCTCGATCGTGCTGTTCCCCAGGATCCCGGTGCCATCGATGGCGAAGTTGAATCCGGGGGCCTTGGTGCCCCTGGCGGTGCTGGCGTACAGGAGCGCGGATTCGGTGGCACGCCATTCGAGTGCCAGCCGGTAGTTGAAGTCATCGACGTCGTGCTTGGTGAGATCCCCCGCCGTCTCCTCGGTGAATACGAAGACGGGGAATCCGGGAATCGGATCGGGGCTGATGCCGAGAAACACCGGGGTGTTGCCGAGCAGGTCCCGGGCAACCATCTCGAACTCCTGGTCCTCCGTGAAGTAGCGACCGCCGAGAATCAGTGTCCAGTCCTCGGCGAACCCCCACTCGTATTGGCCGAACACGGCCCACGACTCGGTCTGGTACGTGTCCACGGTGTTGTCATCGACCAGACCGATGCCCGATACGTCCGTCCGTGACCCCGTATCGATGTCGCGATCGAAGTAATACAAGCCAACCGTCCAGCGATTGCGGCCGGCTTCAGAGGTCGCTCGCAGCTCCTGCGACCATTGTCCGCTGTCGACCGGATTGCTGACCGCCAGCGCGGGCACCGGACCCATGTCCGTGTCTTCGCCGATTGACTTGTCGACGCTTTCGTAGGCGGTCAGCGATGTGATGTCCACACCGCCGATCGTCCAATCCAGGGTCAACGAGCCGCCCCATACTTCCAGTTCGAGAAAGGGCTCGCGATCGTTGTCGGTTGCATAAACGTCGCCATCGGTGTCGCGGTAGCCGAAGCAGTCCTGTCCGGGTCCGGTAAGGCCACCCACGAACTCACATACAGGATTCACTTCGTCCGGCCCCAGATAAACCTCCGTGTATCCATCGGCCAGGAACGCAGTAGAGGTGTGTTCGTAGGTATTGGAGACCTGATCTGCCTTCGAGTAGTGGGCGCTCAGCAGCACGTCGAAGTCGTCCGCCGGCTCGAAGCTCAGGTGGCCTCGCGCCGCATAGACGTCGGTTGCGCTCGCATCTTCGATGCCAGAGGTCCGGCTGGGCCGGTAGCCGTCGTGCTTGTGGTAGATAGCCGCGAGGCGCCCCGCCGCCACATCGCCCAAGGGGCCTCCCACGGCGCCTTCGACGCGCACCTGCGAGAACTCGCCTAGCGTGAGCTCGGCGTGGGCGTCGGCCTCATCGCCAGGCTTCCTGGTGACGTACTGGATGAGACCGGCCGAAGTATTCCGACCGAACAGCGTCCCCTGCGGTCCGCGCAGGATCTCGACGCGGTCGAGGTCGAACAGCTGGAAGTTCACGCCAGCGAGGGTTCCCTTGTACACGCCATCGACGTACACGGCGCCGGGAGCCTCGTTGTGCTCGGAAAAATCGTTGAGCCCCACGCCACGGATCGTGAAGGCCGTGTTGGTCCCCTCACCGAACGGTGAGACATATGTGACATTCGGGGTCTGCGCGACGATGTCGGAGACACTGAACATCCCCAGTTTCGCCATCTCAGCGCCGTTGAACGCGGTCACCGCAATGCCGATGTCCTGCAGGTTCTGCTCTCTCTTCTGAGCCGTTACGATTATTTCTTCCAGGCCTTGCGCGGCAACGTTGCCGCAGCAGCTGGCGAGCAGTACTCCCCACGAAAGCCGCAGTTTCGGATTCATCGAGTCTTCCCCCCTTCGAAGCGCCATGCAGATCAACGACGGCTACCGTTGCTTTGATGGAGGTGGCGTTCGCGGGATATTCGCACTGCAGGTCCCGTCTTATTGATTGCAGAATCGGCTACAGTCTTTGCAATAACGGCCACGCGCTGCGGCTCCGAGGGTGTTCCTGTCGTACCTCATGCGTCGATGTCGCGGTGCCGGGTCTCGCAGAAAATTGTCCCGAGCGAACAGATCGCGATCACCGTCTCGATGCAGCGGCGCCGGAGCTCCCCGCGGATTGCGGGTTAGAGGAGTGCCCTATCCCAGGTGTCAGCGCTTAAGCCACGCTCGCGCAGCACGTACTTCTTTACCTTGCCGTTCTCGGTCTTGGGCAGCTCAGAGATGAACTCGATGTAACGTGGAATCGCGAAGTAGGCGAGCCGACCCTCGAGGAACTGAGTGATCTCGCGGGGGCCGACCCGGGCTCCCTGTTTCAGTACGACGAACGCCATAACCTCTTCCTCGCCAAGTTCCGACGGGACTCCGACCACGGTGGCGCTTTCGATCCCCTCATGCGACATCAGCGCCTGTTCCACTTCCCAGGAGGAAATATTCTCACCGCGCCGCCGGATCGAATCCTTGAGTCGGTCGATAAAGTGATAGACGTCATTGGAGTCTCGGATGACGCGATCGCCGGTGTGAAACCAGAGATTCCGCCAGGCGGCCAGGGTGGCCTGCGGATCGTCAAAGTAGCCGGTCGACATGCTGAACGCCTCGCGATGCCGGATCACCAGTTCGCCTGGCGCCCCCGGTGGCATCTCGCAATCCTGCTCATCGACCACCCGCGCCTCGAAGCCGTCCACCACCCGGCCGAGCGTCCCGGGGATGAAGTCACCGATCACGTTCGAAAGCACCAAGTTCGTCTCGGTCGAACCATAACCATCGATGAGCTTGACCCCGAAGCGCTGTTCAAACAGTTCCACTTGCGGTCGAGGCGTCGCTGGAGACAAGGCCACTCGCAAGCGATGCTGCCGGTCATCCGGCTGGGCTGGCCGCTTCAGCAGAATGTGCACCATCGCGCCCAGGAGGTATGTCACGGTGGCTTCCGAACGCCTGATTTCGTCCCAGAAGCCGCCGGCCGAGAAGCGCGCACCAAACGAATAGGTGGCACCGGCGAGCATTGCCTGCCACATAGTGTTGAGGGCGTTCGTGTGAAAGAAAGGCAGCGTGGTGTACAGGACGTCGTCCGTGCCTACGCCCAGAGCTTTACCGGTATGCACTCCCCACCAGTAAAACTGCGCTTGCGGACAGATCACGCCCTTCGAGGGCCCGCTTGTGCCGGATGTGAAGAGGATTGCAGACGCATCTCCCGGGCCTATTGCCTCGGGTGCTGCTTGTTCGTTCCCCAACGTCCAGTGCTCGAGCAGCGAACGTCCAATTCGATCGCGGCCGTGGGTGGTTCCACCGTCGAACATCCAGAGGTTCCGAACGGAGGAAAGAGCCTGCGCTGCCTCGTACAACGGTTCGACTAGCGCCATTTCGGTGAAGAGGCTGGCGGGGCGGGTGACGTGCAGGGCGTGGTGCAGCTGTTGCCCGCGAAGAGCCGTGTTCAGCGGCACGAGCACGCCGCCCGCCCAGGCTGTTCCGAGCCATAGCTGCAACAGTTCGATCCTGTTTCCGCAGAATGCGGCGACACGTTCGCCGCGCTGAACGCCCGCGGATTTGAGTCGATAGGCGATACGGGCCGCAAGCGTGGGCGCTTGCGCATAACTCAAGACCTGATTGGCGGTTCGTATGAAGGGGCGATTGCCGAGCGACGCCTGAGCCTGCAGGATCGCGGGCAGAGTCCTTTCGGCGAATGGGACAGCCCTGAACGCTTCATCGGCCATGACGGGCTATTGCCGATAACGCTGCTGCCCTAGTCGCAGAGCTTGTCCAGTTCCGACAGCCCTTTGTCGAGCGCCCGCAATCCGAGGTCGATGTCCGCCTTGGTGGCGACAAAGGCGGTCGCCAACCGAATGCTGTTCGGAAGGAACGCTCCTACCGCTACGCCCTCCTCCATGCAAACTTTACCCACGATCTGACTCGCCGGAGTCTCGGCCGTCTTTGCATAGATCGAATAGCGGTCGACGCCGATGAAGGGCTCGCGGGTCTCCTTGTTGCGGACCAGCTCCAGCGCCCACATCAGGCCGCGGCCCGAAGCCAGCCCAAGACAAGGATGCTTCTGCTGCAGCTCGTTCAGTCCCGCGCCGAGGTGCGCGCCGAGGTCGCGCACGCGCTCGAGGATGTTTTCTTCAACCATTGCTTCCAGGTTGGCGCAGATCGCCGCCATGGCGAGTGGGTGGGAGCCGAAAGTGCTCATGGTCGAGAAACGCCACTTGTCGAAGAACGCCGCTACCTGCCTCGACAGCACCACGCCGCCGGCCGGGAGCGCCGAGGAAATCAGTCCTTTCGCAACGGCCATGATGTCCGGCGTCACGTCGTAGCACTTGTAGCCGAACCACTCTCCGAGCCGGCCGAACCCAGTCATGACCTCGTCATCGAGCCATAGGATACCGAGACGCTGCGTCATCTCGCGGATCTGCGGGAAATACTCCTTGGGCGGATGGATCATGCCCGCGCCCTGGGCGGGTTCGGTCAGAAATCCGGCCACCGTCTCGGGACCGAGCACGCGAATTAGGTGCTCCGTGGCTCGAACGCATGCCAGCGTACCCTTGCTGTCCTTGCAGTTCGGGTACGTGTGCCCGATCGGACAGCGATAACACTGTGGGGCAGGCGCATAGTGGTAGTGCGGCGCAGGGGCGTCCGGCACGTCGCGGATGACCGGCGGGCCCTCGCCCGACGCCAGACTGGAGCGATAGCCCCGGACGCCGTTCGCGCCCGACAGGGTAGTCGTCCAGCCGTGATAGTCGTGCGTCCGCGTGACGATGTTGCGGCGCCCGGTGTAAAGCTTGGCGAACAAGACCATGTTCTCGACCGACTCGGTGCCGGTCGACAGAAACCGGATTCGCCCCGCCCACTTGCCGACCTCGAGATCCTCCATGATCAGCTTGGCGGCTCGACTCCGATATTCGGTCGTCATGCCCTCCCAGATATAGCCGAACTTCTCGGTGGCCTCGCGGATCGCCGCCTGGATTCGCGGGTGACGATGACCCATGTTCACGCAAACGAGCTGGTTCGCGAAATCGAAGATCTTCCTGCCGTCGGCCAGGGTGACGTAGCAACCCTCCGCGCTCTCGACCGGCAACGAGTGATACTCATCCTTCGTCGCCAGCACGTGAAAGACGTACCGCTCGTCCCACTCCTTGACCTGCTGCCAATCCACGCTCTTGGCCGCGGGCACGCTCGTCGGATTCATCATGGATCCCCCGAGATCGATCTGCGCCTTCGCGGCAGGGATCGTGCCATGTGAGGGTCTAGGCACGTATGGCGAAGTGAGCCACAATGTTTGCAATTTCGGCCAGTGGCTGAACACGGGATCGACACAGTTGGCGACTAAATTCGGGAAGACGGACGCGCCGGCCGAACAGTCGACGATTCGTGCGCTGTTCCTCGCGCCCCTGGTCCGCGAGCTCGCCCAGAACGGCATCGAGATCGACGGATTCCTGCGGCAGTACGGCCTGAGCATGACGCAGCTCACGAGCCTTTATGAACGAGTACCCCTGCGCCATTTCGTCGCCATCGCCGAGGAGGCCGCTGCTCGCCTGGACCAGCCGTTCCTGGGCCTCGAGCTGGGCAGGAATTTCTCGTTTGCAGACCTCGGACCGTTCTACGCAATGTTGCTGCTCGCCAGGGATCTACGGACCGCGGTCGCGAGCCTCGTTCGGTACGAATCGGCGTGGCAGACGAACACCACGATGGCTCTGGTGCGCGGCAAGGAGACGTCGACCTGTCGCTATTGCATCCAGGACCCGACGATCTGGCCCAGACGGCAGGACGCCGAGTTCGCGCTCGCGTCGGTGACGACGTTCATCCGCCAGCTCACGAGCAAGCGCTGGCGTCCGGTGGCCGTCGAGTTCGAGCACGACGTCAAGGGTCGAGCAAGCGCCTTGAACCAATTCTTCAAGGCGCCGATTCGCGGCAATCAGGAGCTCAACATGCTCGTCATTGCCAACGAGGACCTCGACCAGCCGCTGCGTTGGCGCCTGAAGCCGAGCGAGGGGGACGTCACTCCGATACTGGAGCGACACTTGATGGAGTTGCTCGCCACCCCTGGGGAGTCCGGGAAGACATTTGCGGCGCGCGTGGGCAGCCTGATTGCGAAACGGCTGGGACACACCCCGGTGACGATCGGCGCTGTCGCGGCGGAGATGAACATGTCCGTTCGGAGCCTGCGGCGGCACCTCACGGAGGAGGGCACGTCGTTTCGGCAGCTGCTGCAACAGCACCGGCGCGCGATGATCGAAACGATCCTGCGCTGCGAGGGGGCGAGACTTTCCAACCTGGCCAGCCGTTTGAATTACTCCGACTCGGCCGTGCTCTCGCGAGCGTTCAAGACATGGACGGGTGTCTCGCCGCGACAGTACACCAGGTCTCTCAAGTCATAGGCTCGAGCCGCCCTGCTGCGGCGCAGGCTTCGAACGTTTCCGCGGCCCGGTCAGCCAAAGTTTTTCAATGAGAGGATTGCCGCCTTCAGCTGGGTATGGTGGCGGATCGCCTCCTCGCCGAGCTCGTGCCCAATTCCCGACTGCTTGATGCCGCCGAAGGGCACCGCGAGATCCAGCACGGTGTGCGTGTTGACCCAGACGGTGCCAGCGCGGAAATTCCGGATGAACCAGTGCGCCTTGTCGAGACTCCGGGTCCACACGCTGGCACCGAGTCCGTACTGAGTTTCGTTCGCCCTGCGCAGGACGTCGTCGAGCTCGGAGAAACGAGCCACGGTAAGCACCGGGCCGAAAATCTCCTCCTGGACGACCCGCATGTCCGCTCTGACGTCCGTGATCACCGTTGGCCGGACGTAGGAACCGGGACCCGGCAAGGCCTCACCGCCCGTCATGACCGTGGCACCGTCGTCGCGGCCGGACTGGATGTAACCCAGCACGCGCTGCTGCTGACCTGCAGAGATCAACGGTCCCATCTGCGTGTCAGGCGCAAGCGCGGACCCGAGCTTGATCGCGTCAGCGATCTTCGCGATGCCCTCGGTCACCTGGTCGTACACGCGTTCGTGGACGAACAAACGCGAGCCGGCGCAGCAGTTCTGTCCGTGGTTCGCAAAGATCCCGATCGCGGTTCCAGGGATTGTGACTTCGAGATCGGCATCGTCGAGCACGACCATCGGCGACTTGCCGCCCAGCTCGAGCGTGAAGTGCTTCATGTTGCGGGCTGCGAGTTCGCCGATCATGCGGCCCACCTGGGTCGACCCGGTGAAGCTGATCTTGTCCACGCCCGGGTGAATCACGAGCGCGGCGCCGGCCACTTCGCCGATGCCAGTCACGACGTTGATCACTCCCGGCGGGATGCCGGCACGTTCAACCAGGGACGCGAAGCGGAGCGCCGTGAGCGGCGTCTGCTCTGCGGGTTTCAGCACCAGCGTGCAGCCGGTCGCCAGAGCCGGCGCGATTTTCCAGATGGCCTGTCCGAGCGGGACGTTCCAGGGGGTAATCGCACCGACGACACCCACGGGTTCGCGGATCGTCATTGCAAAGAAATTGCCCCCCGGCACGTACGGAACCGAAGGCTCCAGCGTCTGCCCGTGAATCTTGGTCGCCCAGCCGGCCATGTACCGCAAATAGTCCACGGACAGGTCGACGTCGAATGCACGCGTGGCCGCGAGTACGCGTCCACTGTTGACACTCTCGATCTCGGAGAACTCGACAGCGTTCGTCTCGAGGAGCTCCGCCAGCTTGAGCAGCAGCCTCTCGCGCTCCGGTCCCTTCATCTTCCTCCAGGGACCTTCATCGAAGGCACGACGCGCGGCTTTCACCGCACGATCGATGTCACGTGCGTTGCTGGCCGGCACACTGCAAATTTCACGTCCGCTGGTCGGATCGACCACAGCGATGCTTTCGCCGCTCGCGCTATCCACGAACTGCCCATTGATGAAGTTTCGATGAGCAGCAGCGAGGAACTCCCGGCTTGGGCGGCCGAGGACACTGAGATCGTTCGCGAGAGCACTCATTGCTGTTTCCTCAACTGCAATCAACGTCCGAGCGTGTTTGCCGCCGCACCTAGTGAACTTTCGGGGTCGGTCACCGACGCTGCCGACGCCGGGCCTTTCACGTCGGCGGCGTCATCGACACGTGCCGACCCGATGCGCGAATACAGGCCAGGCCGGTTGCGACGCAGCCACATGGCTTGCACCGATCCCAGGATCGCGACTGCCAGCAGCGCATAGGGCAAGCGATTGATGAGCGCGGAATCGACGCCGGTCAGTGCCGAGTAGTTCGTAAAGGAGAGCGCCGTCGCTGTCGCAATGGTGACGCCGCCAATTGCCGGGGCCACCGTCGTCGGGAAACTGAACGATTGGCGTCTCGCGAAGAAGATCGGGATGGCCAGCGCCGTCGCAGACAGCAAGGTCATCAGCCCGACGGTACCGAGTCCGGTCAGGGCTGTCGCGACATTCAGTAACGGATGGAGGCCGGCGAGCGCCGCGAGTACGAACACGACGATCAGGGCTACGGTCAAGCCGAGACCCGCGATGTGTGGTGAACGGTGGCGCGGATGCGTGCGCGACAGCGGCTGCGGCAAGACGCCGTCGCGGGCAAGGGCGTACAGGTAGCGCGTTGCGTTGTTGAAGAGCGCAAGGGCGGCCGCAAAGGCACTGGTCAGAACGAGCACGCTGATCGCCGTCGCGCCTGCATCGCCGAGATGGCCGCGCCCCAGGTTGACGATGAAGGACCCGGGGTCTGCGCCAGCGACGTCACCGACCCGGCTCGCGCCCACGGATGAGACAAGACACCAGGCGGTGAACACATAGAAGAGTCCTACCAGGACGACGGCCACATAGGTGGCTCGAGGGACAGTGACCTCCCGCTGTTTCGCCTCCTCCTGGTAGATGGCAGTGCCCTCGACGCCGATCATGCTGCTGAAGACATAGATGGCGGCAATGCCGAGACCCGGGGCCAATACGCTGGCCGGCTGGAAATTACCTACGTCAAACGCGCCGATGCCAACGTCTCGAATGATCGCAACGTCCAGCCAGAGGATGATCGCGATCTCCGCAACAAGTGCCACGCCTAGCACCTTGGCCGCGAGCGTAATGCGGTGGTAAGAGAACCAGCTGATCAGGGCGATGCTGGCGAAAGCCCAGAACGACCAGTGCGCGGCCGATCCGGTTACGCGATCGAAGAAGCTTTCCGCGAAGTACGCGAGTGCTGCGATCGTCGAGCACGACAACACGAAGTACGAGAGTGCCGCGACGTACGCAGCGGCCAGCCCCCAAACGCGGCCGATGCTGGCCGAAATGTACGCGTAGAACGCGCCCGCGTTCTGCACGAAGGGAATGATGCGGACGTAGCCCATAGCGAACAGCAGCATCGCGCCGATCGCGCAGAAATAGGTCCCGGGGACGCCGGCGCCATTTCCGAAGGCCAGGGCGATCGGCATCAGAGCCACGACCACCGCCATCGGCGCCGCGGCAGCCATCACCATGAAGACAATGTCCGAGGTTCCGAGCACGCCTTCGCGGAGCCCGTTGTTTCGGGCAGCCGGCTGGGCGCCGGTGTTGCTCGGCTCGTTCATGGTTCCAGGAACTGCTCGACGACCTGGTCCGGGGCGAGGCGGAAATCGGCAAGGCGGCTCGTCTCGAGTCCGCTTTCCCGGCGCAAGATCACCGCCGTCTCGGTGTGCTTGACCAGTGCATGCAGGCCGTCCAGCACTGGAGCACCGCCGATCTCGCGCACCTGATTCTCGCCCAGCAGGAGCATCGGAATGCCGCCACCCGGTATGACGACGTCCGCGCCTTGCGCGACCAGACGTTCTGCCTGGGCCCTGAATTCGGCAATCACGCGGGTCGCATCGGTCGCCGACCGGAAGGACTGCATCATCTCGCCGGGCTGATAGCTGACGCTGAGCACGTAAGGCACGCGCTGCCGCAGACCATACTTGGCGATCTGCTGGAAGAATCCCGGAACGAATCCCGGATTGATCGTGATGATCCCCGCCCGAGTCCCGAGCGTGCACGCGTGCAGCATGCTGGTTTCTCCGAGACTCAGAACCGGGATCTTGACGGCCGAGCGGGCTTCCCACAGACCGGAGTCCTGCATGTGACCGAATGCGACGGCGTCGTAACCCTCGCGCTCCGCGCGAATGGCATTCTGGACGGCCAGACGGGCGCACCTGAGCTCCATCAGCGGATGCGCATAGGAATCCGGCGGCGTCATCTCGTGCACCGCGATTTCCGTGTGAGGGCCGCGAAGTCGCTCGAGATGGGGCCTGAGATGCTCGAGGTATGGACCGCCCAGCGTCGAATCGACGTAGCTCTGCCACCAGATACGAATCGGTCGCTCGGCGGAACTAATTGCCACGGACTGGTGCCCAGATCCCAACTGCCCGAGCCAACAGGCATCGTGCAGACATAAGGTTGCTGATGCCTTCGGCAGCTCTCGACGCAGGTAATGATCTTGGCATCGCGCCTCCGGCTTGATTGATTGCAGAATCGGCTACAGTCTTTGCAAAAACGGCCACGGCCACCGCAGACACCCGCGCGGTGCGACACGAGGCGACGCACAAGCTTATGCCGATGTTGATCAAGCTTGCGCGTGGCGTGACCATCCGCGATCTCGGCAGACCTGAGGAAATAGCATGACGAGCGAAGCACCGCGACCGCCGCTCCCGCCCTTCGACGGGCAGGCCGCGGCGCAGAAGGTTCGAGCGGCGGAGGACGCCTGGAACACGCGCGACCCGGCGCGCGTCGCGCTTGCCTACGCCCGCGACAGCGTGTGGCGGAATCGCTCGGAGTTCTTCAGCGGGCGCGAGGCGATCGAGCAGTTCCTGGTCCGCAAGTGGAGCAAAGAGCTCGACTACCGGCTCATCAAGGAGCTGTGGGCGTTTCACGACAATCGCATCGCCGTGCGGTTTGCGTACGAGTGGCATGACGATTCGGGAAACTGGTTCCGCTCGTACGGCAACGAGAACTGGGAGTTCGATGAGCAGGGCTACATGCGCAGGCGCATTGCGAGCATCAACGACCTGCCGATCGCCGAGCGCGGCCGCAAGTACCGCTGGCCGCTCGGGCGCCGGCCGGACGATCACCCTGGTCTCTCCGAACTGGGGCTGTAGGCGGGCGCGGGCTGTACGCAGCCATGTCGACCGCATGCGGTGCGGGCGTCGGCAGCTTGAGACAGCCGGGGCTTGACGCCCCCGGCGGATGGGCCTAGTAGGGGTAGCACATTGACCGAGGAGAAGTCGGTGTTTCTCCGTAACTGCTGGTATGTCGCGGCCTGGGATCACGAGCTGATCGACGGGCGCATGCTCGCCCGCACGCTGCTCGAGGACCACGTGCTGCTCTATCGCGGCGAGAGCGGCCAGGTCGTTGCGCTGCATGACCGCTGCCCGCATCGCGGCGCGTTGCTATCGAAGGGCCGCCGCGAGGGCGACAGCGTCCGCTGCATGTATCACGGCATCAAGTACGACGCGACCGGCCGCTGCACGCAGATTCCCGGCCAGGACATGATCCCGCCGAAGCTCCGTGTCCGGAGTTACCCGGTGCTCGAGCGCAACCACCTGGTCTGGATCTGGATGGGCGATCCGGCGCTCGCCGACCCAGGGCAGATCGTCGATTTCCCATATCTGAGTGATCCGCGGTGGAAGGGTATTCCCGACTATATCCACTACGACGCCAACTACCTGCTGATCATGGACAACCTGAGCGACTTCGGGCACCTCGCATTCGTGCACACGAAGACGCTGGGCGGCTCCGAGGAATATGCGTTCGTCACCAAGCCCGTTGCGATCGAGCGGCTCCCGCGCGGCTTCCGCGTCGAACGCTGGCACATGAACAGCGACCCGCCCCCGTTCCATCGCAAGGTGATTTCCGACAAGACCGCCAAGGTCGACCGGCGAAACGTCGCCAACATGCACCTCCCGGGCATCTTCTACATGGAGACGATGTTCGCGCCGGCCGGCGCGGGCGCGGAAAAGGGCAGCGTCGAGGGCGCCAGGCAGTACCGGAACTGCCAGTTCATGACGCCCGAGACGCGGCGCACGACGCATTTCTTCTGGGCCTACCTGAACGACTTCGAGGGCGACGACGCAAATGTCTCGCGCTCGCTGCACCTGAGCCTCATCGAGGGGTTCATGGAGGACAAGGCGATCATCGAGCGTCAGCAGGTGACGCTCGACGAGGATCCCGGTTTCCAGATGCTCGCGATCATCGCCGACGCGCCGCTCGCGCATTTCCGCCGCGTGCTGGACAAGCTGATCGAGGCGGAAGCGGTGACCGTCGCGGCATCACCATCCGCAGCTGCAGCCACGAGCGCTGCCGTACCCGCGCCTGACCGGGCCGGGGCGCAGCACTGACGAGTGGTACCGACGGTCGTCCCGCGCGTACCGAGAACCGCTTCGCCCGCGTTGTTATTGATGTACAGGCTGTAGCCCGTCGAGCACGCGGGCCGCCGCCGATGATAATCGGCACGCGTGCTTGGTTGTCGTTCGGAGCCCTCGAGGCAATACACACGAGCGACGCTATCGCAGTACATCTGGACGAGTCTCGATGTGTTTCAGCATGAACTCACTAGCCTCACGAAGCGGGTGCGCGTGAAGGTTTTGTTGTAAGGCCTGATCGCGCGCGGCGACGATCTGATCTGGCAACATCTGTGCAAGTGCGCGTATGCGATCGATCAACTGCACCTCATCGAGCTTGCAATGTCTTGCCAGACTTTGCCAATCAGCTAGCCTGATCGAGGCGATCTCGTAGAACCTCCCGACCTTCATGGCCAGGCGCTGGGGGATCTTGTCCTGATACGGCAGCTGTGTGGAAACGTCATACAGCGGCGCGAGGCGCACCTGCTGATTCGCACCGAAGAGGAGCGAATAGTTCTTTGCATGCGCATCGGTACCGCCGATGAGATAGTTGAAGATGTTGGCATCAAGGAAACGCCACACATCCTCCAGGTCAGCGGTGCTGACGGCACGCAACAGCCGCACGATGGTTTCGATGCCGGGTCCGCGGCTCTCCTGGTACTTTTCACTCGGCAGCTTCTGAAGCGCTTGGCACATGTCCTCCTGGTGCACGCGCCGTAGAATGTGCTCAGGATCAGGATGCGGTAATCGATCGAAGCGCTCGACGACAATCACCGGTTCGTCCAGCTCGAGCACGAAGGATCGCGCGGCCGCAAGACCGCAGCGGGCAGCAATGTCCTGGCACAGATGTTCATTCTCAACGATGCCATCGAAGCCGGGGATGCGCGGCTTCAGAATGTGACTGGAGGGCATCCGCCCGGCCGGAACGCCCCAGCGTCGGCCATCGAAGTAGAGCGCAGTCTTGGCCTGCACGCCCGCGAGGCTCATGCGTCCCTGGTCGTTGGCCAGACGAAATGCCGCGGCATCTTTTCGTAGAAGCGCCATGCGGTCCGTCAGCTCAGCAATAGAGAGCCATTGGATCTGCACAGGGCCCGGGTTCTGATACTCGACAAGCCGATCTGGCGGCACGAACTGAAGCGCGCCAGAGACGTCCTCGCCCACGTGCTTCAGAAGACCGAACGGGTTGTTGCGCGAGACATGGTATTTCTTCTCCCACGCGTCCAGCACCGCAGGGCTCTCGGGTAGCAGATTCGACAGAAAGGTCTTGATGAATCGCTGCCGGTATGGTGCTTCTGTAAGCGGCATGGAGACGGAGAGCGGAAACGCATCCCTGAGCTCGATCCAGCCGGGGTCGTATTGAAAAGACAGCGTACCGCCACGGTCGGTCTGCTCGAACACGCGACCCATGATCACGCCTTCGACCAGGATGATGAGCTCGGTGATCATCGCCGCTTGCCACTTGATTTTTTGCCATGTGGCTTATCTGCCGAACCGGGGAGAGAGAGCCGATCACGCGCGGTCAAGCGTGCGAACACGTCATCCAAGTTGGTGGTGGGCGCGGCTTGCTTACTTGCATCGCTTGGCTCGTTGCCGATCACGATCGACAAGCCCAGAGCTGTCAACGCCTTGAGCACTGTGCCGATTTCCGCGCCATCAGCACCCGCCTCCAGCCGGATGACCCATTGACGTTGTACACGCAAGTGATCGGCTAGCTTTGCCTGAGACCAGCCGAGTTCCAGGCGCCGTGCCTTAACGGTGGCCCCCAGCGCTCGAGTGGTGCGAATCGCAATGTTCTTCATATCGAACATGATACCAATGTTCCATATAAAGAACAATGGAAGACGTTTCATTTAGAGAACAATCCACTATGTTCCCTATATAGAACATTGCCTGGCCAAACAGCGCTGTCGCAACGGCGGAAGTCAGAGCTGCGGGCTGATCCGCAGCTCGTCCGGCATATCAGGGAGGAAGGTCGGAGGATTTCTATTCCTTCCAGGGCGGTGAGTGGCAGCTCGTTCAGTTCCGCGCGCGCCTCGCGCCAGGTGGGGTAGTGCTTGTCGAGCATGCCGATGAAGCGTTCTGTGTGGGTCGGCTCGATCAGGTGAATCATCTCGTGGACGATCGCGTATTCGAGCAGGTCCTTCGGCTTCTTCACGAGTTCGGTGTTCAGGCGAATGTGGCCGGCGCGGTGATTACAGCTGCCCATTCGTGCATGACCTCGGCACCTCGTGGCCCGCGGCGACCCGAAATACCGAAGATGAGATGGACGCCGCCCTCTTCTGACGGAGGAGGGTGAGATGGAGGCGAAGCGGAAGGAAGTGGACCCCCTGGAGCCCGGACGGCCTCGATGGCCGCGATCCCCGGCGTCGGGCGCCTGACGGCGAGCGCGGTGGTGGCGACGGTAGCGGATGCGCGGACGTTCCGCTCTGGGCGCGAGTTTGCCGCCTTCCTCGGCTTGGTGCCGCGGCAATCGGGGACCGGCGGCCGGGTCAAGCTCCTCGGGATCAGCAAGCGCGGCGATCCGTACCTGCGGACCCTGCTGATCCACGGCGCCCGCGCGGTCTTGAGGCAGCAGAGTCGAGCGGACCGAACGCTCGACCCCTGGCTCAAGGAGCTGCTCGCGCGGCGACCGAAGAACGTGGCGAGCGTGGCGCTCGCGAACAAGATGGCACGCACGATCTGGGCGCTGCTGGCCCACGGTCGAGCGTTTGATCGGAGCGGGAGCCGGGCGGCAATGCCGATTCCGGCGGTGCACTAACCTCAACTGGAGGGACAGCCAACCGGGTTGACGCAGGTGACGTTCTCGTGATGGCAGAACAGGTCGGACCGTGGGGAAGCAAACCTGAATCGGACTTTGGACTGCGAGTCCTTTCCGAAGATGAGGCCTTCCTCAGCGGATTTCATCAGGGCCACGCAGAGCCAAGCTCTGCAGACGTAGGCCGGATATAAGACTGCAGCCGCACCTCGATGCCATCACGAAGAAAACACTTGCCAAAACGGGCGGCGTCCATATAAGTCCGATGGTCGGCGGAATTCGGCCCCCGGCGGCCACCGATAGTCTGCGGGTGATGCCGGAAAGCGCATGCGGTTCATCGAGAGAGACGGTGGCCCAGGGACGGAATCGAACCACCGACACCCGGGTTTTCAGGCTTTGCCGATGCGCGGTATCGCGTGCGCGCCGGTGGCGAGCGCTATGTTCTTCGTCTCCATGTAGAAGTCGAACGAGTAGTCGCCGCCGTCGCGGCCGATGCCGCTCGCCTTGGCGCCACCGAACGGGGTCGGCAGGTGCCGAACGTTCTCGGAATTCACCCAGATCATTCCGGCCTCGAGCCGCTCGGACACGCGGAGCGCGCGGCCGACATCGCCGGTCCATAGATACGCGGCGAGACCGTAGCGCACGTCGTTCGCGATCGACACCGCGTCCTGCTCGTCGGCGAACGCGATCGTCGTCAGTACCGGGCCGAAGATCTCCTCCTGAGAGATGCGCATCCCCGGATCTGCGTGCGTGAAGAGCGTCGGCGCGACGTAATGCCCGCCCCCCGGACCTTCCGCTGCAATGCCGCCCGCGGCGATCCGCGCGCCCTCGTCGCGCGCGACCGCGAAGTACGACAAAACCTTCTCCCGATGCCGCGCATGGATCAGCGGGCCGATCTCGGTCCGCGGGTCGAGCGGGTGGCCGATCCGCAACCGGCGGACTCGCGCCACGAGCCGCTCGGTGAACTCGTCCGCGATCGAGGCCTGTACGAGCAACCGGCTGGACGAGGTGCAGCGCTCGCCGTTAAGACTGTAGATCATGAACATCACGGCGTCGGCCGCGCGCTCGAGATCCGCGTCGTCGAACACGATCACCGGGTTCTTGCCGCCGAGCTCGAAATGCAGGCGCTTCAGTGTATCGGCGCCCTGCCGCATGATCGCCGAGCCGGTTGCGGACTCGCCGACGAACGCGATCGCCCGTACGCCTGCGTGCTCGGTGAGCGCGCGCCCGGCCTCCTCGCCCAGGCCGTGCACGACGTTGAGCACCCCCGGCGGCAACCCGGCCTCGAGCGCAATCTCTGCGAGGAGCTGCGCCGTGACCGGGCTCCACTCGGCGGGCTTGTGCACGACCGTGCAGCCCGCGGCGAGCGCCGGCGCGATCTTCCACGTCGAGAGCATGAAGGGCGTGTTCCATGGCGTGATCACGCCCACCGCACCGAGCGGTGTCCGCGCGGTGTAGTTGAGGTGCGTGTCCGTCGGCAGCGCGCGGCCGTCGCGCGCGGACTCGGCGCGGTCGGCGTAGAAGCGGAAATTCTCGGCACCACGCAGCGCCGCCTTCGACATGTAGCGGATGGGCTGGCCGCTGTCCCAGCTCTCGAGCACCGCGATATCGTCGGCACGGCGCTCGATCCCGTCCGCGATGGCGTGCAGCAGGCTGCGGCGGCGCCGCGCCGCGAGATCCCGCCAGCCGGGAAACGCCCTCTGCGCGGCCTGCGCAGCGCGGTCCACATCCGCCACGGTGCCGCGCGCGACCTCGCAGATCCTCGTTACGTCGATCGGCGTGTGATTCGCGAACACGCCGCCGTCGGAGGCGCACGCGGTTGCGCCGTCGATCAGGTGCCCGAGCCCGTCCGCCTGCAGCCGATCGAGCAGCGGGCGCAGACGATCGAGGTTGCGCTGCAGCGCCGGATCGGCGCCCGTTGCGGTGGCGTTCGACATCACGATGCTCCAGTTGGTCGCCGGACTCGAGCGACGGTGCGCCGCTCAGCCGCTGGTGGCTCGGTGTGGCGGATGTTAACATGTAAACGTTTTTCCGAGGACGCCTCCAGTGACCTCACGCGTGGTCCCGGCCCTGCTTGCGCTGCGCGGCCGTGCGCAGCCGATCGAGGGCCGCGTCGAGCCGGCGGAGAACGTCGTGACCATCGACGGTCGACGGGTCGCCGCCTCCGAGCTCGAATGGGAGCCGCCCGCGATGGGCTGCGTGTACGGCGCTGCGCTCAATTTCCGCGGGCTGCGCGAGCTGCTCGAGCCCGAGTTTCACAGGCCGCCACACGATCACCCACCACGCGCGCCGGTGCTCTACATCAAGCCGCGCAACACCTGGGTGGCGCACAGGCACGCTGTGCCGTTGCCGGCCGGCGTCGACGCGGTGGAGATCGGCGCGACGCTGGGCGTGCTGATCGGGCGTGATGCGACGCGCGTGCCACGCGGGCGCGCAGCCGAGGTGATCGCCGGCTACACGATCGTCAACGACGTGACGATCCCGCACGCCGGGCTCTTCCGGCCACCGCTTCGCTTCAAGTGCCGCGACGGGTTCTGCCCCGTCGGCCCGTGGGTCGTCGCGCGCGACGCGATCCCGTCACCGGGCGCGCTCGCCATCCGTGCCCGGGTCAACGGCGAGCTCCGGATGGAGAATACGACCGCCAACCTGCATCGCGACATAGCGGGGCTGATCGCCGACGTCACCGAGTTCATGACGTTGCGCGCGGGCGACCTGCTGGCGGTGGGCGTTCCGGAGCATCCGCCGCTCGCGCGCGTGGGAGACCTGATGACGGTCGAGATCGAGGGCGTCGGCAGACTCGAGAACCAGCTGCTGCCGGAGGAGATGGCCGCGGAGGACGCTGCGTGAGGCGCGCACGGGTAATTTGTGGCGGCGATCGCCACTTGGCCACGGCGGAAGGCGAGCGGTTGCGGCTCGATGACGGCCGATCCGTCGCCGAGGACGAGGTGACCTGGCTGCCTCCCATCGAGCCGCGAACAATCTTCGCCGTCGGACTCAACTACGCGGATCACGCGCGGGAGCTCGCGTTCGCGCCACAGCAGGAGCCGCTGGTGTTTCTCAAGGGACCGAACGCGATCGCCGGTCACCGCGCGACCACTCCACGGCCCGCCGACGTGAAGCTCATGCACTACGAATGCGAGCTCGCGGTCATCATCGGCCGCTCGGCCCGCGGCGTTGGCGTCGAAAGGGCCCTGGCCTGCGTGGTGGGCTATACGGTCGCAAACGACTACGCCGTGCGCGACTATCTGGAGAACTATTACCGGCCCAACCTGCGTGCCAAGAATCGCGACGGCGCGACTCTGCTTGGCCCATGGCTGGTGGACGCAGCCGACGTCCCCGACCCGATGAATCTCGAGCTGCGCACGACGGTGAACGGCACAGTCACTCAGCGCGGCAATACACGTGACATGATCTTCGACGTGCGCCACCTGATCGCGCACCTGAGCTCCTTCATGACGCTGTCGCCCGGGGACGTGATCCTCACGGGGACGCCCGAGGGCATCGCCAACGTGAGCCCGGGCGACGAGGTCGTTACCGAGATCGAGGGCCTGGGGCGCCTGGTCGGCTACATCACGCAGGACACCGGGCCGGCGACCGCCGGGAACTGAGGAGCATTCATGGGACGACTCGCACTCGCTGCCAAGATTACCCACGTGCCCTCGATGTACCTGTCCGAGCTCGAGGGGCCGCACAAGGGCAGCCGCGACGCGGCCATCGAGGGTCACCGCGAGATCGCGCGCCGCTGCCGGGCGAAGGGCGTCGACACGATCGTCGTGCTGGACACGCACTGGATGGTGAACGCCGGGTATCACGTCAACTGCGGCAGGCGATTCAAAGGCGTCTATACGAGCAATGAGCTGCCGCATTTCATCCACGACATGGCCTACGACTACCCCGGCGACCCGGCGCTCGGCCGCCTCATCGCGGCGGCCGGAAACGCCCAAGGGATCCGGACTCGCGCCCACGAGATGGAAAGCCTCGAGCTCGAGTACGGGACGCTGGTCCCGATGCGCTACATGAATTCCGACCAGCACTTCCGGGTCGTCTCGGTGGCCGCCTGGTGCGCATGGCACGATCTCGACACGAGCCGGCGTTTCGGCGCCGCGCTGGGCGAGGCGATCGCGCAGTCGGACGCGACCGTAGCCGTGTTCGCGAGCGGCTCGCTGTCGCACCGCTTCAACGACGATGGGTCTCCCGAGGATTCCATCTTCAGCATCAGCCGCGAGTTCTACCGTCAGGTCGACCTGCGTGTCGTGGACCTGTGGCGCCAGGGCGACTTCCAGACCTTCATCATGATGCTGCCCGAGTACGCGCAGCTCTGCCACGGCGAGGGCGGCATGCACGACACCGTCATGCTGCTCGGTTTGCTGGGCTGGGAGCGATACGAGAAGCCGGTCGAGATCCTGACGGACTATTTCGCGAGCTCTGGGACAGGGCAGCTGAACGCGATCTTCCCCCTTCCCTGACGTCACCGCTCCGCTGGGAGTCCACCGATGGCCCACTTCATCGTCGAGTACACCGGCAACATCAGGGCGGAGGCCGATATCCCGGCGCTGCTGCGCAAGGCTAACGAGACCCTCATCGCACAGGACGGCGTGTATCCGATCGGCGGCGTGCGGTCGCGGGCCATCGAGCTCACCGACTGGTGCATGGCCGACGGCGCGGAGGACTACGCCTTCGTGCATGGGGTGCTCAAGATCGGCGCCGGGCGCGCCCGCGAGATTCGGCAACGGACCGGGGATGCGCTCTTCGAGATGATGAAGACGCACTTCGCGGACCTCTACGCCCGTCGCTACCTGGCGCTGTCGCTCGAGATCTACGAATTCGACGAGGCCGGCACCTGGAAGCACAACAACGTCCACGCCCGCTTCCGCAAGGGCCCGGCCTGATGCACCTGCCGCGCGCGCTTTCGGCAGAGCAGGCCCGCAGCTGCGCCGTCCGCATCGACGACGCCGAGCGACACCGGGTCCAGATCCGGCAGCTGAGCCTCGAGTTCCCCGCGATGACCATCGAGGACGCCTACGCGGTCCAGCGCGAATGGGTCTCGATGAAGCTGGCCCGGGGAAACGGCTTGCGCGGCCACAAGGTCGGCCTCACCTCGCGCGCGATGCAGATGTCCTCGCAGATCGACGAACCCGACTTCGGCGACCTGCTCGAGGACATGTTCTTCGAGGCTGGAGGCACGGTGCCGGCCGGGCGCTTCATCGTCCCGCGTGTCGAGGTCGAGCTGGCCTTTGTGCTGAAGCGGCGGCTCGACGGCCCGGGCTGCACGCTCGCCGACGTGATGGCGGCAACCGAGTACGTGACGCCTGCGATGGAGATCATCGATGCGCGAATCGAGCAGTTGGACCCCGCGACCAGCGCCCCGCGGCGCGTGACCGACACGATCTCGGACAACGCGGCGAACGCGGGTGTCGTGCTCGGCGGCCGACGGATCGCTCCCGCCGAACTTGACCTGCGCTGGATCCCCGCGCTGTGCTATCGCAACGGTGTCATCGAGGAATCCGGCGTGTCGGCGGCGGTGCTCGATCACCCGGCGAACGGTGTCGCCTGGCTCGCCAACAAGCTCGCCAGCTACGAACGGGCGCTGGAGGCCGGGCAGGTCGTGCTCGCCGGCTCTTTCATCCGCCCGGTTGCCGCACGCAGCGGCGACGACTTCCGCGTCGACTTCGGCCCGCTGGGGACCCTCTCGATAGGTTTCGCCTGAAGGGGACGGGGCATGATCACACCCGGCAATGGTTTCAAGCAGGCGCTCGCCGCGCGCGAGACGCAGATCGGGCTCTGGCTCGGCCTCGCCGACCCCTACTGCGCCGAGATCTGCGCCGGGGCCGGGTTCGACTGGCTGGCGCTCGACGCGGAGCACGGTCCGAACACCATCCGGACGCTGCTCGCGCAGCTGCAGGCGGTTGCGGCTTATCCGGTGCACACCGTCGTCCGTGCGGCAAGCGGCGACGCCACGCATCTCAAGCAGCTGCTGGACATCGGCGCGCAGACCCTGCTCGTGCCGCTCGTCGATGACGCCGAGCAGGCGCGAGTGGCGGTGCGCGCGACCCGTTATCCGCCGGATGGCGTCCGCGGCGTCGGGACCGCGCTGGCGCGCGCCTCGCGCTGGAACAGGCATGCCGACTACCTGCAGCGTGCGGACGCGCAGATCTGCGTCCTCGTCCAAGTGGAATCGAGCGCCGCACTCGCCGGGCTCGACGCCATCGCGCGTGTCGAGGGCGTCGACGGGGTCTTCCTCGGGCCCGCGGACCTGGCAGCGTCCCTGGGCCACCGCGGTGAGCCCGCGCATCCGGTGGTGCGCGCGGCTCTGGAGCGGGCCATCGCGACGATCATCGCCGCGGGCAAGCCGGCAGGCATCCTCTCGAGTGACGACGCGCTCGCGCGCGAGTTTCTCGCCGCAGGCTGCAGCTTCGTCGCTGTGGGCATCGACACGACGCTGCTGGCGCGCGCGACTTCGGCACTCGCGGCGCGATTCAAGCCCGCCGCGGAAGTGGCGACCACGGGACGCTCCGACCGGTAGCGCTGCTCCGATCATGCGCAAGCTCGACCAGTCGCTGCCGATGGCGCTGCTGCGCGCCCGCGAGCTAACGATGGGTTACTTTCGTCCGATGCTCAACGAGCACGGTCTCACCGAGCAGCAGTGGCGTGTCATCCGAGTCCTCCAGGAATACGGCAGGCTCGAGTTCCACGAGCTCTCGCGGGTCGCATGGATCCAGCCGCCCAGCCTGACGGGCATCCTGACGCGTCTCGAGCGCGCGGCGCTGGTGCGACGAACTCGCTCCAAAGCGGACCAGAGACGCCTGCACCTGTCCTTGTCGCCCGCGGGACGGCGGCGCTTCGAGACCGTGAGCGGCGTAGCCGAGCGGCGCTACGGGCAGATCGAGCAGCAGCTCGGACGAGCGAAGCTCCGATCGCTGATGAAGATCCTCCGCGAGTTCGACCGTCTCCAGCCCGAGGGCGCACTTCCGTGCCATCGCCGCGCGCGCTGATGGCCGCAGCAGCGGCGAGAGCTTAAACGGCAAGTTCCGAGACCCAGACCTTCCTCGATGCTTTGCCCCCCGCCGGGGAGAAGCTGCTGCCGCAAGCAGCGTGATCGGACAACGTCGACTCGTCGGTCATCGCTCACCCGTCGAGGGACCGTCTGGTCAAATTATTTCTGAGTTCAGCGCTGCCGCAGCCTCGTACCAACCCTTGATGCGAGAATCACGCACTACCCTCTCATCTCATCAATCGGCGCAATGCTTACAGAAGCACCCTTTCAGCAAAGCAATCGTCGCGAGTTCCGAAGCAATCGCAGTCGCATGGCAGAGAGGGCACGACATGTCCCAGCTCCCTCCTACAACACACGATTGGCTTTGCGGCCCGGGTCTAGAGTCGTCCTCATCCGCCGAGAAGCCGACGCGCCAGCAGGTTCTGCATATCCCGCCTGCCGTCGGCAATTACGTACATGATCACCTGCTTGCCGACCACGCGATAGATGAGCCGATAGGGTTTGAAGAACACCTGGCGATACTCCCGGATGCCGAGGGATCGCAGGTCCTTCGGCAGCGAACCTCGCTCGGGGGCAGTGGAAAGACTCTCGGTTACCTCGAGCAGCCGATCCAGCACGTAGTCGGCGTTTCTTTGTGAGTCGTCGAACTCGACGATGTAACTGTAGAGGTCATCGAGGTCGCGCTCGGCACCCTCGGTGAGCAGCACCTCGCGGCGCATCAATCAGCCGCCTTCCTCGCACGCAGCCGATTCACGACCTCGGCAACCGCCTTCACTTTGTCTTGCTCGACCTGCTGGTTGCCCAGCGCCAGTACTTTGAGGAGCGCCAGCGTCTCCTGGGTTTCCTCATAGGACGCCACATCCTGAAGCACGGCCTTCGCCTCGCCGTTCTGTGTGATGACGAGCGGTTTGCGCTGCTCGCGCAATTCCTCGAGCACTTCAGCGGCATTGGCCTTCAGATAGCTGATGGGCTTGATCTGGGTTGAGTAGCGCATGGTGCTTCCTGACTGCAGTGTCGGACTGAATATAGTCCTTTAAGAGTCCGATGACAAGGCGCAGCCGTTCGCGGCCGAATGCACTCAGCCATCGCCCCAGACTGCGCGGGCGACACGGGCAACGAGCTCGAGTTTCCGCCACTGGTCGTCCTGCGACAGGGCATTGCCGTGGTGCGTGCTCGAGAAACCGCATTGCGGCGACAGGCACAGCCGCTCGAGCGGCACGTAACGGGCGGCTTCGTCGATTCGCCGCCGCAGGGCATCACCGTCCTCGAGCTCGGCGACCTTGGTCGTGACGAGCCCGAGTACGACGGTCTTGTCCCGGGGCAGCAGGCGCAGCGGCTCGAAGCCGCCGGCGCGCGCGGAATCGAACTCCATGAAGAAGGCGTCGACGCCCGTGGAGAACATCGCCTCCGCCACCGTCTCGTAGCCACCTTCCGCCACCCACGCGCTTTTGAAGTTTCCGCGGCAGGTATGCATCGTCACCGTCATGCCCGGGGGGCGGTCGGCGAGCGCGGCGTCGATCGTGCCTGCGTACCGCCGCGGCAATTCCTCGGGATCGTCGCCGTTGCGGCGGCAAGTCTCCCGGATCCTGGGGTCGCAGAGATAAGCGAAGGCGACGTCGTCGAGCTGCAGGTAGGTGCAGCCGGCCCGGCCCAGGTGCGTGATGGCCGCGCGGTACGTGCTGGCGACGTCCGCCCAGAACTCCTCCAGCCGGGGGTAGATTTCGCGCGAGATCGCGTTTCGGCCGCCGCGCAGGTGCAGCATCGACGGCGACGGGATCGTCATCTTCGGCGTAGCCGTCGCGACCGATCTGAGATACTGGAAATCCGCCGCCATGATTGGCTTCGAGCAGCCGACCGGGCCCACGACGGTGGCGATCGGCGGCTGTTCCTCGGACCCGCCGAACTCGGGCCCGGTGTTGACGACGCTCGTGACGCCGTCGAGCTGCGTCAGGAAATCGAGGTGCCACCAGTCGCGGCGGAACTCGCCGTCGGTGACCGACTGCAGACCGATCGCCTCCTGGCGTGCGACCGCGTCGCGGATCGCATGGTCTTCGAGCTCCGCGAGGCGTGCGGCCGTGAGCTCACCCGCCTTCCACTGCCGGCGCGACTGTGCGAGCTCCACCGGGCGCAGCAGGCTGCCCACATGGTCAGCACGGTACGGTGGTCTCAACTTTCCAGGCCCTGCACGCTCCGCTGTTCGAGATCGGCCAGCTTCCTGAGCCGCCGGCGCATCAGCACCCCCGCCTTGTCGGTCGGGATGCTGACCTCCCGGACGCCGTCGGCTGCCGCCAGCGCCTGCATCTCGGTGATCTGCTGCAGCGCGAACGCGTCCTCCTTGAAGGCCTCGACCTGGGCCTTGATCATGAATCCGCCCATCTCGGCGTCGCTCGTCGCGAAGTTGCGCGCCTGCGCGGTCCAGTAATGCGTCGTAACCGCGCTCTCGGGCGTCACGAGCTGCGCGACCTTGACCATCGGTTGCGGCGACTGGGCCTCGTCCGGCAGATCGAGATTGCGGAAGATCCCGGTGTTCACATGCAGGCCCGGCGAGACGTACCTCGAGCCGGAGCTGCGAATCGCACGGGCGCCGATCCATCCCAGCGGACGGGCATAGATCGCGGGAAGCTCGCACTGGACGTGGCGCCAGACCTCGAGATTCTCACCTTCGCAGTTCATCTCGACCGGTGTTCGCGCGTACTCGGGCGTGCCGAACGTCTTCGCGTGCAGAAAGCTCAGGTGCGACAGATCGAGCAGGTTCTCGTGCAGGTGCACATAGCTGCCCTTCACGTGCAGGTAGCCCACGCGAACCGCCCAGTCGGGATGGTCGAGCCATTCCTGGTGTGGCGTAGCATCGTCCTCGGCCGGCGGACGCTCGCCCATCCAGATCCACACGAAGGGCCCCTTTTCGGCCGTATGAAACGCCCGTACCCGCAGCGATGCAGGCACCGACTTCTGCATCGGGATCTCGATGCATTGGCCCGTCGAGTCGTAGCGCAACCCGTGATAGCCGCAGACGAGCGTGTCGCCGTCGACCGTGCCGTGCACCAGCGGAAACGACCGGTGACAGCAGCGGTTGGCGAGCGCGACCACCGCGCCGCCCAGAGTTCGAAAGAGTACGACGCTGGTGCCGAGCACCGTGCGAGCCATCGGCACGCGGCTCACCTCGGCCGATTCGGCGATGACGTACCACGCATTGCGTATGAACGGCGTCGTGCTGTCGGCCTGTTCCATCACTCCCCCGATCCGACGACGATCAGCCCTCGAGCGACTTCCACATCTCCTGGTCGCGTTCGGCGGTCCAGATGCGCGGATCCCGGATTCCGCCGGCCTCGTCGTACGCCCGCGAGACGTCGAACGGCATGCAATGGTCGAAGATTGCGAACGTCCCGAACGTGGGACGGAGGCGTTCCGTGGTGTCGCGATAAATCTCCTTGAGGCTGCGCCCGGCGGCGCGCCCGGACCGGACGCTCGACAGCAGCTCGCTGACGAACTCGCGTGTCTGCTCGATGGCGATCTGGCAGCGATCCTTGCCGACGATCGCGTCCCCGCGCCCGGGAACGAGCGCGCGCGGCTTGAGGGCTGCGAGCCTGGCCAGCGTGGCCGGCCAGTCTTCGAGGTAGGCGTCGCCGGTATAGGGCGCCGCGCCGAACTCGACCAGATCGCCGCTGAAGAGCACTTCGCTCTCCGGCAGCCACGCCACCGTGTCGCCCTTGGTGTGGCCGCGCCCGAGCTGCAGCAACCGCACTTCCGTCTGGCCGAGCCAGATCCGCATCTCGCCGCGGAACGTCACGTTCGGCCAGGTGAGCCCCGGGATCGATTCCACGGCGCGGAACAACCGTGGGAAACGCTCCGCCTCGGACTTGAAGTCCTGCGCGCCGCGCTCGGCGATCAGATCGCGCGTGTCCTGGCTCGCGATGACATGGGGGGCACCATAGGCCGAGGCGCCCAGAACGCGGACGGCGTGGTAATGCGTCAGCACCACGTAGCGGATCGGCTGTCCGGACACGCCGCGGATGCGCTCGATCACGTCCTGCGCCATGACCGGGGTCGCCTGCGTGTCGAGCACCATGACACCGTCGTCGCCAGCGACGACGCCGGAATTCGGGTCGCCTTCCGCGGTGTAGGCGTACGCGCCGCCCCCGAGGTCGGCGAACGTGATGCGCTTCTCCGAAAGGTCGGCCTGGGATGCGAACGCCTTGCTCATGATCGGGCTCCGGTCTGCGTACGCCCGACTATACGCCCTGCCCATGCTGTCACGGCCGCGGACCGGTGGCATCATCGGGCGATGGCGGAGCCCCGCAAGCGCTATTTGTTCCGTGCGGCGCCCGAGCTCGCGGGTGCGCGCGGACACTACCCCGTCGTCATCGCGGGCGCGGGTCCGGTCGGCCTTGCGGCCGCCCGGGACCTGGGTCTGCGCGGGATCCGCGCCGTGGTCCTCGACGAGGACGACAAGGTGAGCGACGGCTCCCGCGCGATCTGCTGGGCGAAGCGCACGCTCGAAATCTTCGATCGGCTGGGTTGCGCGGCGCCGATGATGAAAAAAGGGGTGACCTGGAACACCGGCAAAGTTTTCTACGGCGATGACCGCGAGCCCGTGTTCAGCTTCGACCTGCTGCCCGACCGCAGCCAGTGCTTCCCGGCCTTCATCAACCTGCAGCAGTACTACGTCGAGGAATGCCTCGTCGATCGGGTCGAGGCGACGCCACTGGCCGAGTTGCGCTGGCGGTCGCGGGTGACCGCGGTCCGCCAGTGCGGCGATCATGTCGAGGTCGCCGTCGACACCCCGCATGGCAGCTACATCGTCGACGCCGACTACCTGATCGCGGCAGACGGGTGTCGAAGCTCGATCCGCTCGATGCTTGGCCTCGACTTCGCCGGCGAGGTTTTCCAGGATCATTTCCTGATCGTCGACATCCGGATGAAAGCCGAACGGCCTTCCGAGCGCTGGTTCTGGTTCGACCCGCCGTTCGCGCGCGGGCAATCCGCGCTGCTCCACAAGCAGCCGGACGACCTGTGGCGGCTGGATTTCCAGCTCGGGTGGAACATCGAGCGCGGAGTGGAGCTCGACCCGGCACGCATCACGCAACGCGTGCGTCGCATGCTGGGCGAGGACGCGCAGTTCGAGCTCGTGTGGTCGAGCATCTATACGTTCCAGTGCCGCATGCTCGATCGCTTCGTCCACGATCGGATCATCTTCGCCGGTGACGCGGCGCATCTCGTGTCCCCTTTCGGCGCGCGCGGTGCAAACGGCGGCGTCCAGGACATCGACAACCTGTGCTGGAAGCTGGCGCTGGTGCAGCGAGGCGTGGCCCCGCGCTCGCTGCTCACGAGCTACGACACCGAACGGGTCCAGGCCGCCACGGAAAACGTCCTGCATTCGACCCGAAGCACCGACTTCATCACGCCCAAGACCGCCGCCAGCCGCGCGTTCCGCGACGCCGTGCTGGGGCTGGCTCGCGATTACCCGTTCGCGCGCGCCTTCGTCAACAGCGGACGACTGTCGTTACCCGCGACACTCCGGGATTCGCCGCTTCTGCCGCCCGGTGGCCACGCACCTCCCGCGGGAATTTCCCCCGGGTCTCCGGCCAGGGACGCGCCGATAGGTGTGCGGGGCGCCACGGGCTGGTTGCTGAACGAACTCGGCAGCAACTTCACCCTGTTGTGCTTCGGATCCGAACCGGCGTCGCAGGAGCGCCTGTCCGAACTGCCGGTCCCCGTCGAGGTCGTGCGCGTGTTGCCGGAGGGCTCGGCGGACCGCCCTGGCGTAATCGTCGATTCGCGCGGCAAGCTGACCAAAGACCTGCAGGCGTCGCCCGACGCCTGTCTGCTCTTCCGTCCGGACCAGCACCTGGCGGCCGCCTGGCACGAATTCGATCCCGACCGGGTATGCTCGGCCGTGATGCATTGCATCGGGCGTTGAGGCGGCGGATGAAACTCGGCGAAATTCCACCGGGCCGACCGTTTGTCGATCCGGATCGCTTCTACCAGGCGCTGGTCGATGCTCACGAAGGCCTCGACGCAGAACAGAGCCTGCTCCTCAACGCGCGGTTGATCATGCTGCTCGCCGAGCACCTGGACAGCGACGAGCAGGCGCACGCCCTGCTGCACGAGGCCGGCCGGGGAATCGTTGCGAGGCCGCTTCAAGCAGCGCGGCCTGAGGACGGGGATCCCGCGTGACCTGGCTCGCCTTCGTCGCGGCGTCCGCGATCCTGCTGGTCATCCCGGGCCCGACCATCCTGACGGTGATCAGCTACTCCGTCTCGCACGGCCGGCGCGCGAACGTGCCGCTCGTGGCGGCGGTCGCGCTCGGTGACTCGACCGCGCTGGTCCTGTCGCTGCTTGGCCTCGGCGCGCTGCTCGCCGCCTCGGCGTTCTGGTTCACGGTGGTCAAGTGGGCGGGTGGCCTGTACCTGCTCTATCTCGGCATCAAGCTGTTGCGTGCGGGCGTGTACGCGGGCGACGTCGTTCCCACGGCCGTGATCGCGTCACGCTGGCGGCTCTTCGTCAACACCTGGCTCGTCACGGCGCTCAACCCGAAGGGGATCGTGTTCTTCGTCGCCTTCCTGCCGCAGTTCGTCCGCCCCGGTGCGGACGCGGCGCGTCAGCTCTCGGTGCTCGCGATCACGTTCGTCGTCCTGGCCACGATCAATGCCACGTTGTACGCAGTCTTCGCGGCGTCCGCGCGCCGCCTGCTCGCGTCGGCGGCGGCCCAGCGGTGGTTCAACCTGGCGGGTGGCTCGCTGCTGTCGGGTGCGGGGATCTGGGCGCTGCTCGCGCGTCGCCCGGCCTGACCCGTCGCCGGCGCGCCAGCGCGCCGGCGGCCAGGCCCGTCACGAGCAGAGCCAGTGAGCCCGGTTCCTGTATGACGAAAAAATTGAACTCGCCGGTGCCACTCACGATGCCGTCTTCGGACGTGCCCCCCAGGTTCAGATTGTCATCGTGGAACTGAAAGCCGAAGTTGCCGTCCGAGAAATTCCAGCTGAGGATCCAGGAGACGGTGCCGTCGCCGAAATTGAAGGTGATCCCGAGCGGCTGGCCGTCCGGCGTGAAGAAGCACTGGCAGATCGGGACGTCCGCCTCGTCCCAGGCCTGGCCGGCGAAGCTGAAGCTGAAGTCCAGCACGTCGAACTCGAAGAACGGCGAGGGATCCTCGTCGACGGCGTCCGGGTCGTACGGCAGGCTGCGAACGACGAACGACCCCGGCCCCAGCAACGGCGGATCGAAGAAATCGCCGTCCTCCCCGCTGCCGATGTACTCGACCAGAAAGACGGCGTTGCCGCGGATGAACGCGGCATCGGCCGTCGGCACGATGGCGCACGCCAGGAGCGCGACTGTTGCGATCTGCGTGGTCAGGCTGTTCATGGTTCCCACGTCAGCGGCCCATCTGAAGCGTCCCTGGCGGCGCTTTTCGGTGACTTGGGCTCGTTATACGCCCGGCCCGGGACACCATGAATGAATGCGGCGCAAGAAGCGGGATGCCAGCGTGCCGCATCCCAACGAGTATCGAACCATGGCAACTGTCACCAGAGAAACGCGTCTGACCGGTGCGTCAACAGGAGAGCGCATCGCGGGCGTCGACTGGGCGCGCGTCGGCCACGACCTCGACGGTCAGGGCAACGCCGTCATCGAACGGCTGATCGACGCTCAGGACTGCGCGATGCTCGCCGGGCTGTACGACGTTCCGGATCTGCACCGCAGCCGGGTCGTGATGGCGAGCCATGGCTTCGGCCGCGGCGAGTACAAATATTTCGCCTACCCACTGCCGGCCGTCGTCGACGAATTGAGAACCGTCCTTTACCGGCAGCTCGCCCCCGTCGCGAATCGCTGGAACGAGGCATCGGGTCAGGAAGCGCGGTTACCGGCCGAGCACCGCGCGTATCTCGACCTTTGCCACGCGGCGGGACAGCGCCAGCCGACGCCTCTGCTGCTGCGTTACGGACCCGGCGATTACAACTGCCTGCACCAGGACCTGTACGGCGAGCTCGTTTTCCCGCTGCAGGTCGCCGTCCTGCTGTCGCGACCGGGTCGCGATTTCACCGGCGGTGAGTTCGTACTCACCGAGCAACGCCCGAGGATGCAGTCACGCGCGGAGGTCGTCGCGCTCGCGCAGGGCGATGCCGTTGTGTTCGCCGTGAATCAGCGTCCGGTGCGCGGATCGCGTGGTGTCTACCGAGTGCGCATGCGTCACGGGGTGAGCCGGGTACGTTCGGGCCACCGTCACACGCTCGGGGTCATCTTCCACGACGCAGCCTGAGACAGGCCAGTGCGGAACGCGATTCGAGTTATCTGCCGCGCCGAGCCTCCTCGATCGCCTGGGCGAGTGGCAGGCCACATCGAAGGTTTGTCGCTGCGACCTGTACAACCCGGAATCCCGACAGTGGAGCCTGAATTTTTCCAGCAGCGCGGGTGGCACGCTGGCCCCACCCACGACGGGCGAATTCGAGAGCGGACGCGGCGAGTTCTATGCCCAGGAAATACTCGACGGCCGGTCGATCCTCGTTCGATTCGTCATCTCCGAGATCACGCCGGATTCGGCCCGATTCGAGCAGGCGTTTTCCGGTGACGGGGGCAGGACCTGGGAAGTCAACTGGATCGCGACCGATACCAGGATGCGGTAAAGCCGAAGCGCCTGGGTGCGAGCCTGCTCGTCATGCCCGGTCGCTCGGCAGGTTCATCACCTGCGCCGCCCACTGCACGACCGGGCGGACCCGCGGCGAGACGATCCGCATCGCCTCGTCGTAATCGACCCATCGATACTCGCTGTGCTCGGGACGGCCGAGCTCGTCGTTCACCGGAAGGGTGACTTCTTCGGTCGCCGTGCTGGCGACGAAATACTCGGCGACCTTGCCCCGGCTGTAAGGGCCCGTCAGCGTCGAGGCGTTACCCCAGGCGAACTTGAGGTCGTCGATGAGCGATTCTTCGCGGACCTCGCGCACCGCGGCGGCGCGTGCCTCCTCATCGCGCTCGACCATGCCCTTGGGGAAATCCCAGTGGCTGAACGCCCGCAGCAGCAGGAACCGCCAGCCCTCGTCGGTCTCGCGCACGACGACGACACCGGCCGAGAGTCGCGGGGGGCGGGCAGTCATGCGCCCAAGTATAGGAGACCCCCCCGCCCCGAAGGCTCCTCGAGCCCGGCCGCGAGCAGACGCCGGCTCAGGCCGCCTGATCGAGATCCTGCGCCGCAAATCGCTCGTATTCATGCACGCCCGCTGCCGCATGGATCACCGCGGCGATGCGCACGGTGCTCTGCACGGCCTCGCGGGCCACACCGTCCTCGCGAAGCTTGTGCTCGTGCGAAGTGATGCAGAGTCCGCAACCGTTCACGGCCGACACAGCCAGGCTGATCAGCTCGAAATCGAGCCGGTCGATCCCGGGGCTCGCGATGACGTTCATCCGCAGCCGCGCGGGCAGCTTGCCGTACTCCTCGTCCTCGACCAGGTGCAGGAAGCGGTAGTAGACGTTGTTCATGCCCATGATAGCCGCCGCGGCCTTCGCGCCCATGACGCTCGTCTCATCGAGCTGGCCGCGCGCCCAGATCCCGACCGCGCGGGCGAACTCGACGTTGCGTGCGGCGATTGCGCTCGCGAGCGCAATCGACGCGATCTGCTTTTCGGTGAGACTCGGCGCGCCCTGCGGCGTCAGCACGGAGCCCAGGTTGAGACGGATGTCCCGCGCGTAGTCGGGCAGTGAATCACGGATCTGTTCGAGCGACATGTCATCACCTCGTTGTGGTCTTCGGGGCCCGGGTCACGCGCCGCGGCGGAACTGATTCGGGAGGTAAACCAGTCCCGGCCGCGACACGGATTTCGAACCAGGGGCTCAGGCGGCCTTGAGCGTGTCCTCGCCCTTCTTCCAGTTGCAGGGGCAGAGCTCGTCCGTCTGAAGCGCATCCAGAACACGGAGCACTTCCTCAGGGCTGCGGCCGACCGACAGATCGGTCACGTAGACGAAGCGGATCACGCCCTGCGGATCGACGATGAAGGTCGCTCGCTGCGCGACACCGGCCTCGGGATCGAGGACGCCGAGTGCCGTGGACAGCTCGCGCTTCAGGTCCGAAAGCATCGGGAACGGCAGGTTCTTGAGGTCCTCGTGGCTCGTGCGCCAGGCGAGGTGCACGAACTCCGAGTCGATGCTGACACCATAGAGCTGCGCGTCGCGGTCGCGGAACCGCTTCTCGAGCTTGCCGAAGGCGGCAATCTCGGTCGGGCAGACGAAGGTGAAGTCCTTCGGCCAGAAGAAGAACACCCGCCACTTGCCGGGGTCGGAGTTCTGGTTGAACGGCTTGAACCCGTGGTCCAGGTCGTTCGAGACGACGCCGGTGAGATTGTATGCGGGGAATTTGTGGCCGATGCCAAGCATGTCGATCTCCTGATGGGTGGCTTGATGGGCAGCATTCTCGGGGACCGCCGTCGATTTATCCAATGCATTGTTATTATCAATCTGATAGACGCTCTCTATCGGTTTTGATATGCTCCACCGGTGAACATTCGAGACCTGAGGTACCTGGTGGCATTGGCGGACGAGCGTCATTTCGGGCGGGCGGCGGGACGCTGTTTCGTCAGTCAGCCGACCTTGTCGGCACAGATCCGCAAGCTCGAGCGATTCCTGGGCGTGCCCCTGGTGGAGCGCCAGCCCAGGCGGATCTCGCTGACCCCGATGGGCCAGCAGGTCGTCGCGCGCGCGCGCCGGTTGCTGCAGGAATCCGACGCGATCGTCGAGCTGGCGCAGACCGGACGCGATCCCCTGGCCGGCGAGCTTCGTGTGGGACTCATCCCCACCGTCGGTCCTTATCTCCTGCCGCGCGTCGCGCCCGCGCTGCAGCGCGCTCTGCCGAAACTCAAGCTCCTTCTGTACGAATACCAGACGGGCCCCCTGCTCGAGCGGCTGCGTGCCGGTGACCTCGACCTCGGCGTGCTTGCGCTGCCGGTGGTACCGATGGACGGGCTCGAGTCGACGACGCTCTACGAGGAGCCGTTCGCGCTCGCAGTGCCGAGCTCGCATCGGCTCGCTGCCCGCAGGCGCGTCGGCGTCGAGGACCTGCGGGACGAGACCCTGCTCCTGCTCGAGGACGGTCACTGTCTGCGCGACCAGGCGCTGGAGGTCTGCAGCCGGATCGACGTGCACGAAGCGCAGGATTACCGCGCCACCAGCCTCGAGACGCTGCGGCAGATGGTGGCCGCGGGTCACGGCGTCACACTGCTGCCCGAGCTTGCGATCGCGGCGCCGATCGGGGCGACGAGCGGTCTCGAGACCCGGCCCTTCGACGCGCCCGCGCCCTCGCGTACGATCGGTGCGGTCTGGCGCAAGTCCACCACCCGCGGCCCGGCGATCGAGGCGATCGCCGAAACGGTGCGCGTGGCGCTGAGGGAGGATTCGAACCGATGACTCGCTGGCGGCGGCGCGGGACGCTCGCGTGCATTGTGCTGGCCATGGCCGGCCTCGCGGCCGCCGCCGACGCGCCGCGCGTGTCGAACGCCTGGGCGCGAGCGACGCCGCCGGGTGCGACGGTCGGCGCGGTCTACCTGCGGATCGAGGGCGGGTCGACATCCGATCGGTTGCTCGGGGCGACCTCGCCGCGCGCGCAGCGCGTCGAGCTGCACGCCGTCGATGCCTCCGCCGGCATGTCGCGGATGCGGCCCGCCGACGGGGTCGATATTCCGCCCGGCGCCCACGTTGAGCTCGCGCCGCAGGGATTGCATCTGATGCTCCTCGGCCTCGAGTCGCCCTTGCGGGCCGGGGAGTCGCTGCCGCTTCTGCTCCGATTCGAACGCGGCGGCGAGGCGGCCATCGAGGTCGAAGTGCGCTCTGCCACGGCCGGCGATGGCTCAGGCGCGCATCACTGAGCGCTCGCGGCTGCCGGTCCACCGGCTGCACGACGAGGAAGTCGAGCGTCTGCTCGCGAGTGGCGAACGCCGGGCCGAGCTCGTCGAGCTGCTGGGGGAGGACGGTTATCGCGAGCTGAGCCAGCTCGCGCGCCAGGCACGGGCGGTGCGCCGCCGCGTCGGTCCGACCGTCTACGTACTGCCCGGCCTCATGGGCTCGCGGATCGGAACCCGGGGGCGCCTGCTCGACGACGTGCTCTGGCTCGACATCGTCGAGGTCGCGGCAGGACACCTCACCCGCCTCGCGCTGCCGCGCGGCGCGCGGCTGCGGCCGCTCGGCATGATGTGGCTCAACACCTTCAAGCTGAAGCTTTCGCTCACCGTCGCCGGTTTCGATGCGCGCTCGCATGCCTATGACTGGCGGCTCGGCATCGAGGCGCTCGCCGCGCAGTTGAACGCGCGGATCGCCGCGGACGCGAAGCGCCACGTGATGCTGGTCGGGCACAGCATGGGGGGGCTGGTCGCGCGTGCGGCGCTTGGCGACGGCCGCCACATCCGCCGCATCGTGCAGATCGGCGCGCCGAACGGGGGCTCGTACGCGCCTGTACTCGCGATGCGCGGCGTCTATCCCACGGTGCGCAAGCTCGCCGCGCTCGATGTCAGGCACAGCGCGGAGGACCTTGCGCGGATCGTCTTCCGCACCCTGCCGTCGCTGCACGAGCTGCTGCCGCCGGCGCAGGGCGGCGCGCCCGACCTGTTCGATGCCACGCAATGGCCAGCCGACGCGCTGCGACCGGACGCGAAGCTGCTCGCGGCCGCGCTGCAGGCACGCGGACGGTGGCCCGACGGCGACGAGCGCTGCCTCCACGTAATCGGGATCCGCCAGGAGACCGTCACCGGCCTCAAGCGCACCGGTGCGCACTTCGAGTTCGTGCTGACCGACGAGGGCGACGGCACGGTGCCGCTCGCGATGGCGGAGCTCGCCGGGTCGCGCTCGTGGTACGTGGCCGAAAAGCACGGCGGGCTTCCGAACAACGGCCGCGTCATTTCCGCCGTCGTCGACCTGCTGCGCACCGGCGAGACGCGGCGACTGCCGGCGAACGTGCGCCGCGTGCGGCAGGCGGGCTCGCGGCGGGTCAGCGAAGCGGCGCTGCGCCGAGTCGCCCCGCAGAAAGTGCGCTGGCAGGATCTCTCGCCGGACGCCCGGCGCCGCCTGCTCGAGCCGGTGGTGTCGCCCGAGTTCCGTGGCGGCGTGCCGGGCGACATGCGCGCGGGAACGGGCGAGCGCCGCACCGCGGCGCGACCGCCCGGACGCCGCCGGCTCGAGATCCGGATCGTGCACGGCAGCATCGTCGACGCGAACGCGCGCGCGATCGTGCTGGGCCTCTTCCGCAACGTCGATCCGGCCGGTCCCGCGGCCGCGCTCGACGCGCGGCTGGGCGGCGCGATCCGCGAGCTCGCGCTTCGCCGCATGTTCGACGGCAGCCTGGGACAGGTCTACGTGCTGCCGACACCGCGCACGGCGCTGCTCGCCGAGTTCGCGGTGTTCGCCGGGCTCGGCGATTTCGACGAATTCGGCCACGATGCGCTGGCGTATGCCGCGGAGAACGTGATCCGCGCGTTCGCGCGGTCACGTGTCGAGGACTTCGCGACCGTGCTGATCGGCGCCGGGTCGGGCAGCAGCGTGGCTGCCGCGCTCGATGGCCAGTTGCGCGGCTACCTGGCGGGGCTGCGCCGCGCGGATCCGGGCCGCGTCGTCCGCAGGATCACCATCTGCGAGCTCGATGCGCGCAAGTTCGCGAGCCTGCGCAGCGCGATGACGCGGTTGGCACCGCAGCTGGGCGCGGATGACTTCGACCTGGTCGTCGACGAGGAGGACTCCCGCCCGCCGCGTCGGACCGCACAGCGTCCGGCCCGGCTCGCCCGGGCGCCCGATCCCGTCTACCTGCTGGTCAACCTGGCCGAGGATGGGCGCAGCACACTTCGCTGCCGCGCGTCGCTCCTGACCGCGGGCTCGAAGGCTGCGGTGCTTTCCGGGTCGGTTGCGGTCGAGAAAGCCGCGCTCGGCGAGCAGATCGCGCGGATCGAGCAATCCGGGCTCGCGCCGCGCGAGCTCACGCGATCGGGCGAGCGGTTGGCGCGCACGCTGCTCGCCGCCAGCGTGCGCGAGGGGCTCGCGGGAATGGCGGCGCACGCTCTCGTCGTAGTCCACGATCGCGAAGCATCGCGCGTGCCATGGGAAGCGCTGCGCATCGATTCGGGCTGGCCCGCGCTCGAGCAGGGTGTGAGCCGCAGGTACGCGAGCGAGCATCTGACGGTCGCGCGATGGCGCGAGACGCGCATACCCGGTGAACGGCTGCGCGTGCTGCTGGTCGTGGATCCGACCGAGGACCTGCCCGGGGCGGCCGTCGAAGGCGCCGCGCTGACGCCGCTCCTCACCGGGCACGATGCCGAAGTTGAGTCGCTCGCCGGCGCCGCGGCCACGCGCGACCGGTTGCGGGGTCTGCTGCGCTCAGGCCGATTCGACGTGCTGCATTTCGCCGGGCACGGTTACTTCGATCCGAACCGCCCCGGCGAGAGCGGCCTGCTGTGCGCCGGCGACGAGGTCCTGCGCGGCGTCGATCTCGACGGGATCGGTGACCTGCCGGCTCTTGTGTTCTTCAACGCCTGCGAAGCGGCGCGAGTGCGCCGCCGAACCGCCACCCGCCGGGCGGCGACCCGGCGTCCGTCGACGAGCCTCGCCGAGGCGTTCCTGGTCGGCGGCGTCGCCAACTTCCTCGGCACGCACTGGCCGGTGGGCGACGATGCCGCGCTCGCGTTCTCGACGAAGCTGTACCCTGCGCTTCTGTCCGGGCAGCCGCTCGGCACTTCGATCCGAGACGCGCGCCGCGCGGTGCAGGCCGGCGGCTCGGGCGACTGGGCCGACTACGTTCACTACGGCAACGCGTCGTTCGTCCTGGCGCCGCCCGCACCTTGAATCACGCCGGTCAATGGCCGTGCACCGTTCACGGTCCGCACGCCGCGGCCTCGCTACATCCGTAAATAGACATAAAGAGCGCGACTGGCGTCACAACTGGCCCCTGGGCAGCCCGGGACAATCCCGCGAGTGTGTATCCCACTCGACACCACTCACGAGGATTCTCATGCGTAGTTTCAAGACCCTTCCGTGTCTCTCGGCCGGCGTGCTTCTGGCGCTCGCTGGTGCGGCCCAGGCGGCGATCGTCCAGGACACCTTCGAGGTCACCGCCACCGTCGTCGCCAGCTGCTCGGTCACGGCGACAGATATGAGTTTCGGCAATTTTGATGGCTCAGCCGATCTCACCGCCACGTCGACCATCGACGTGACCTGCACGAATGATCACGCCTACCAGATCGCACTGAATGCCGGCAGCGCCGCCGGCAGCTCGATCGCCAACCGACTGCTCTCGAACGGTACGGATACCCTGGCCTATAACCTGTATAGCGATGCCGCACTTTCGCAGATCTGGGGCGACACCGGCGCCGACGACGTCGACGGCGCGGGTGCGGGACTGGCCACTCCTGTCTCGCACACTGTGCACGGCGAGTTGCCGGCTGCTGGTAACGAGAACGCGTCTACGGGTCTCTACTCGTCGACCATCACGGTCACCGTCACCTATTGACGGAGCGCGCGTGCGCCGTCTCCTGTTGAGCCTCCTGGCGTCGGCGGCAGTCTTCGGACTGCCGCCGATGCCGGCGCACGCCGGCAGCTTCTCGATCTCACCCATCCGCCTCGACCTGTCGGTGGCCACTCGATCGGCCGCGCTGACCGTGCGCAATGACGAGCGGGAAGCCCTTGTCCAGGCGGAAGTCATGCTCTGGGAACAGGTCGACGGCGAAGACCGGCTCACCCCGACACGGGACCTGCTTGTCTCGCCAGCCGTTTTCACCCTACCGCCGAACGGTTCACAGCTGGTTCGCGTGGCGCTCCGCACCCCGCCGGTCGGCGTCACGCGCGAGCGGAGCTTCAGGCTGCTCCTGCAGGAAGTGCCACAGGCCGCCAGCCCCGATTCCTCGGGGCTTCAGATCGCGCTGCGGCTCAGCGTCCCGGTGTTCGTCGCGAATGAAAGCGCGAGCGGCCCGGCGATCGCGTGGTCCGCGGCCGCATCCGGCCATGAACTCGTGCTCACCGCGCAGAACTCGGGCGACGCGCACGCCCGCATACACCGGTTCTCCGTTGCGCCGGTGGTGGGCGACGATGCGCCACTGGTGCAGCCAGTGGGGTCATACATACTCCCCGGCCAGGCACGCAGCTGGCGCCTGGCTCAGAATAACGGGGGCACGACGTCGGGCGCGAACTGGCGCCGTCTGCGGTTGAAGGTCACGACCGAAGACGGCGAATCCGAGATCGAACTCGACACCGCGCGCGAGTGAGCGATGCGCGCGCTGCCGCTCTTCGCCCTGCTGCCGATGCTCGCGGCCCCATGGGCGGCGGCACGCGGAGATGTGCCGCCGGGCGACGAGGAGATCGTCGAGCTCCGGATCAACGGCCAGGAAACAGGCGCTGCGCTTCTCGTGCGGCGTGACGCGGACGGCGCGCTGTTGCTGCGTGCCGAAGACTTCGCGGGGCTGCGGCTGCGGCCCCCGCAGGTGCCGACCGTGCTGGTCGACGGAATCGCCTACTTCCGGGTCGATGCGTCGATGGGCGCCGATGTGCGATTCGACGCCGCTACCCAGAGCGCGGACCTGACTCTTCCGGCCGACGCGTTCGTACCTACCGTCGCGGCGCTGCCCGACAATGCCTTTCGTTCCGCGACGGTCTCGCCGGGCGCGTTCCTGAACTACAATCTGTCGACCCAGAGCGTCGCCGGGCGCGACGAGAGCGGCGCGCTCCTCGAGCTCGGGCTCTTTGGCACTCCCGGCGTGGGCACGAACACGATGCTCGCTCTGGACGAGCCGGAGCGCCGAGGCGCCACCCGGTTGGACACGACCTGGACGCGTGATATGCCGGAACGCCTCGCCACTCTGCGGGTTGGCGACGCAATCAGCGCGCCGGGCGCCTGGGGGCGTTCCGTCCGCTTCGGCGGCATGCAGTTCGGCACCAACTTCGCCACACAGCCGACGCTCATCACGACGCCCCTGCTCGCCGCCCGGGGCGAGGCCGTCGTGCCGTCGACCGTGGACGTGTTCATCAATGGCCGGCCCGTCGCGAGCGAGGCCGTACCGCCGGGGCCGTTCTCGATAGAAAACCTCCCCGTGATCACAGGAAACGGGCAGCTCCAGGTCGTCGTCACGGATGCGCTCGGCCGACAACAGGTCCTCAGCCAGCCGTACTACTCGGGTTCCACCCTTCTGCGGGCGGGGTTGAACGAATACTCGTTCGAGCTCGGTGCGATCCGCGAGGACTATGGTCTCGAGAGCTTCGCCTATGGCGAGCTCCTGGCCGCGGGCACCCTTCGCCGAGGGATCACGGACACGCTCACCGCCGAATTGCACGGCGAAACGCAGGTCGACGGCGCCAGTGCACTCGGATTGGACACGGCTTGGCAGCTCGGGACCCTCGGTGTCATCACGGTCACGACCGCGGCGGGCGCCGACGACGACGATTCCGGCTGGCTGGCGGGGCTGGGCGTCGAGAGCAGCGGACGGCGCCTCGACCTTTTCGCCCGCACGCAGCTCGCTTCGGAGCGATTCGTGCAGGTCGGACGCTCCGAGCTCGAGCCGCGGCCGAAACAGCGCAGCTTCGCCGGGGTCGGTGTCGACCTCGCGCGCCTCGGCAGCCTCCAGTTCGCATACGGCCGCCAAAGTTACTGGGACGCGCAAGGCATCGAGACGCTGGGTGTCAGCTACTCGTTAGCGCTGCGCAACCATGGCTTCATCAGCTTCTTTGCCAATCACACCCGATCGCAGGGCTCCCGGACGGATGTCTATCTGAGCTGGACCATGCCCATGGGCAATCGGCGCACCGTCGGCTCGAGCCTGTTCTACCATCCCGACCACCCGACCGGCGACGGTGTCGAGGCGCGGGCGACGCTGCAGCAGAACCTGCCGGCCGGCTCGGGCACGGGGTATTACGTAAGTGCCTCGAGCACCGAGGACGCGCAGCTCAGCGTTTCCTACCAGGGTCGCGCGGGCCGGGCCGGAGTCGAGTACGCGCGCCGCAACGACGCCGACGGCTGGCGCGCGACCGCGCTCGGTGGACTCACGCTCACCGCGGCCGGCGTCCTGCCCACGCGCTGGCTGGACCAGAGCTTTGCCGTGGTGCAGGTGGCCGACTACCCGGACCTGACCGTGCATGTCGAAAACCAGCCGATTGGTCGCACCGACCGCAAGGGGCGCGTGGTGCTGGACCGGCTTCGCCCCTATGACACCAACCAGGTGAGCCTCGACCCGGCCGAGCTACCGCTGGACGCTTCACTTTCGAGTCCGACCGCTCATCTGACGCCCGCCTACCGCAGTGGTGCCGTGGTGCGCTTCCCGATCACGCGGGCATCGGCGGCGACCATGAGACTGGTGCAGGATAGCGGTGAGCCTGTCCCGGCCGGCGCTCGGGTTCATGCGGCGAGCGAGGAGGCTATCGTGGCGCTCGACGGATTGATCTACCTGACGGATGCCGCAGGCTTCAACGAAGCCTCCGCAAGCTGGCCGGGTCACCGCTGTCGCTTCTCCTTCCAACGACCGGAGGACGGTGACCCGATGCCGGACCTCGGCAAGGTCCGGTGCCGTGCCTCGAACCCGTGAACGCCATAGCGGCTCAGGACGCGGAGACCGACAATCGGACAGGCATGGGATAGCTGCCCGCCGGGAGCCCCGGCCGCAGCTCGAGCCGCAAGCGCAATCGCAACTCGTTGACGCTGGCGGGAGCCTGCTGCAGAACGGTGATATCTGCCTGGCCGAGGTGAACCGGGGCACCGAGTCCGTCGATGTCGACCCGCTCCGCAAGTCCAGTACGCGGCGCAATGTTGAGCAGGTACCGCGACGTCCCGATCGCATGCACCCGGTAGTGAGCGTCGAGAATCTTGTACCCCTGCAGAAGGTCGGCGCGAGTCAGCAGGACGGTTGTCGGTTCGACGACCGGTTCGATCCACGTACGTGCCACGACCCGCGCCGACACGCTGAAGCTGGCGCTGCGCACGCTGGCGACGGCAGGTGTTGTCGCCAGGATCACGAGGATCGAGTACGCCACGACCGCGGGTCGATTTCTGAGCATGGTTTCCGTTCCCAGGTGGGTCGACAGTTCTCCTTTCGGCCGAACCGCGCCCATCGTTGTTATTGGTCCGGCGGCTTCGATCTGGGAGCGCGCCTTTTCCTGAAGGCCAAGCTACACCCGATTGGTCGAGGCGGCAACGTCGACCCGGCGTCGCATGCGCCCGCAGGCCTTGTCACGTGCAGGACAGCCTCGACGTGACCGCCACCTCGCCCCGCAGGATTTGCCGGACTGCCGCGATGGCGGTCCTGACGCTGTCGTGGGCGGCACCGGCGCTGGGCGGTGCCACATGCTCGGTGGCCGCGACCGGAGTCAACTTCGGCGCCTATGACATATCCTTGCCGGCACCGAATGACTCAACGGGTAACGTCACCGTTACCTGCTCGTATCTACCGCCGGGAGGTGCGACGGACGTCAACCTCCAGGCTGCGCTCAGCCCGGGCGTGAGCGGAAGCTACTCTCCGCGCCAGATGGCCTTCGGGTCCGCGCGACTCAACTACAACCTCTTCCTCGACGCGGCCCGCAGCTCGATCTGGGGCAACGGCCTGTCGGCCACGGGCATTGCAACCGCCAGCTTCAAGGTCGGCCCCGGGGTCGGAAATGGGACACGTAGTGCCGAGTTGCTCGTCTATGGGCGCGTGCCGGCGCTGCAGATGGTCGGAATGGGTGCCTATTCGGACACGATCGTCGTCACAGTGACGTTCTGACAGCCGATCCGGCTGCCAGCAGGTCTTGACGGTGCTGACCGCCTTCAATCGGATAGCCGTGACTCAGTCCGACGACCACGCCGATCGGCGTCAGAACCAATAGCAACGGCTTGGCGATTCTCATGGATGAGTGGTTGTAAGTCCTCCACGCCCGGGAAGGGCGCCCAAGCCGATGTTGTCACGCCCTGCTGCAGCGCACAAACTGCGGTTGCGCCCGCGTGCAGACCGGCTAAGCTTCTGCAGCCTGCCCCGCTCATTCCCGGATTCCTCGTGCAACCGACCGATACAGCGAACCCGGACTATTTCCACCGGGTCGTCGACTGCCAGTGGGCGTGCCCCGCGCACACCGACGTCCCCGAGTACATACGCCTGATCGCACTCGGGGAGTTCTCCGATGCGTACATGGTCAACCGGGAATCGAACGTGTTCCCGGGCATCCTGGGCCGCGTGTGCGACCGTCCCTGCGAGCCCGCCTGCCGGCGCGGCAGGGTCGAAGAAAAGCCGGTCGCGATCTGCCGCCTGAAGCGCGTCGCGGCGGATCACAAGGACTCGATCGTCGACCGTCTGCCGTCGATCCCGAAGCAGAAGAACGGCAAGCGCGTCGTCTGCATCGGTGCCGGTCCCGCGTCGCTCACGGTCGCGAACGACCTGCTGCCCTTGGGCTACGAGGTCGTCATCCTCGAGCAGTGGGAAATGCCCGGCGGACTGATGCGCACCAACATCCCGGCGTTCCGCCTGCCGGAGTCGGTGCTTGCCGAGGAGATTGGTTACATCACGGGCATGGGCGCCGAGATCCGCTACGGGCAGCGCGTCGAGAGCCTGAAGAAGCTGCTCGACACCGGCGGGTACGACGTCGTGTTCGTGGGCAGCGGCGCGCCCAAGGGCAAGGAGCTCGATCTGCCGGGGCGCAAGGAAGGCGACCTCAACATCCATATCGGCATCCAGTGGCTGGAGTCGATTGCGTTCGGTCATCTCGACAAGATCGGCGAGCGGGTGCTGATCATCGGCGTCGGCAATACCGCGATGGACTGCTGCCGATCCTCGCTCCGCCTGGGCGCGAAAGACGTCAAGGTGATGGCGCGCAAGCCGCGCGCGTTCTTCAAGGCTTCGGACTGGGAGCTCGAGGACGCGGAATCCGAGAACGTCGAGATCGTGATCAACCATGCGCCGAAGGCGTTCGTGGTGGAAGGCGGCCGGCTCACCGGCATGAAGTTCGACACCATGGAATACGACATCGACGCGCGGGGCCGCATCACCGCCGAGCGCGTCACCGGCGAGGTCTTCATCCCGTGCGACGACGTAATCCTCGCGATCGGCCAGGAGAACGCGTTTCCGTGGATCGAGGAAGGACTCGGGATCGAGTTCGACAAATGGCACGTGCCCAAGGTCGACAAGGTCACCTATCAGTCCACGCGGCCAGGTGTGTATTTCGGCGGCGATTCGGCGTTCGGCCCGAAGAACATCATCTGGGCGGTGGAGCACGGCCACCAAGCCGCAATCTCGATTCACAACCACTGCATGGGTCAGCCGGTCGCTGAGCGGTTACCGCCGACGATGAACCTCTCGAGCCGCAAGATGGGCCTGCACGAGTGGTCGTACAAGAACGACTACAACGCGGTCGAGCGGCGCATGGTTCCGCACGTCAGCCTCAAGGAGCGGTTCAAGAAGCTCAACATCGAGGTCGAGCTCGGCTTCGGGGCTGAGGAGGCCGCCGCGGAGGTGGAGCGCTGCCTCAACTGCGACGTGCAGACCGTGTTCGAGGCGAAGCTCTGCATCGAGTGCGACGCCTGCATCGACATCTGCCCGACCGACTGCCTGACCATCACGGCCAACGGCGAGGAAGCCGAGCTCGCGACCCGCCTCAAGGCGCCGCGGAAGCACCCTGAGCAGCCGCTTTATGTTTCGGGCGCGTTGAAACAGACGGGCCGCGTCATGGTCAAAGATGAAGATCTGTGCGTGCATTGCGGGCTCTGCGCCGAGCGTTGCCCGACCGCGGCCTGGGACATGCAGAAGTCCACGATCAACCTGAAATACGCAACCGACCACACATGGCCCACACCGCGCCAGCGCCAGACCGCGTAAACGACTTCGTCATCAAGCTCGCCAACGTCAACGGCACGGGCTCCGCCAGTGCCAACGCGCTGGTGATGAAGGCGATCTTCCGCATGGGCATCCCGGTGATGGGTAAGAATTACTTCCCGTCGAACATCCAGGGGCTGCCCACCTGGTACGAGATCCGCGTCACGCGCGACGGCTACGTCGCGCGCTCCGGGCGCCTCGACCTGATGGTCGCGATGAACCAGGAGACCTACTCCAAGGACGTCCGCGAGGTCAGCCCGGGCGGGTACCTGATCTACGACTCGACCTGGCCTCGCTCGACGCAGCTGGCCCGCGAGGACATCACGATCATCGGCGTGCCGCTCGCCCGGATCTGCAACGAGAATTTCGTCGGGGTGCGCAACCGCATTCTGATGAAGAACGTCTGCTACGCGGGCGTGCTCTGCGCGCTGCTCGACATCGAGCTCGACGTGATCCGCCAGCTCCTCGCCGAGACGTTCGCGAAGAAGCAGGCGCTGGTCGACTCCAACATGAAGGCCGTGCAGCTGGGCTACGACTACGCGAAGCAGCACCTCGAGTGCCCGCTGCCCATCCGCGTGTCGCGGACGAATGGTACGGCCGGCTACATCATGATCGACGGCAACACCGCCGCGGGCCTCGGTTGCGTGTATGCGGGCGCCACGGTCGGCGCCTGGTACCCGATCACGCCGTCGACGTCGCTGATGGATGCGTTCACGGGCTTCTGCACCCGGCTGCGCGTCGACCCGGAGACCGGCAACAACAACTACGCCGTACTGCAGGCGGAGGACGAGCTGGCGGCGATCGGCATGGTGCTCGGCGCCTCGTGGAACGGCGCACGGGCGTTTACGCCCACGAGTGGCCCAGGCATCTCGCTCATGAACGAGTTCATCGGGCTCGCGTACTACGCCGAGATCCCGGCCGTGATCTTCGACATCCAGCGGGTGGGCCCGTCGACCGGCATGCCGACCCGCACGCAGCAGGCCGACATCCTGTCCTGCGCCTACGCCTCGCACGGCGACACGCGGCACGTGCTGATTTTCCCTGCGAACCCCGAGGAGTGCTTCTATCTCACGGTCACGGCGTTCGATCTCGCCGACCGGCTGCAGACACCGGTGTTCGTGCTGTCGGATCTCGATATCGGCATGAACGACTGGATGTGCCCCGAGCTCGAGTGGGACGACGCGTACCGCCCCGACCGCGGCAAGATCCTCGGCAAGGAGGAGATCGAGAAGCTCACCAAGTTCCACCGCTATCTCGACCGGGACGACGACTGCATCCCATACCGCACGCTTCCAGGGGTGAGCCCGAAGGGCGCGTATTTCACGCGCGGCTCGGGCCACAACCAGTACGGCGCTTACACCGAGGATTCCGAGGAATACCAGATCGTCCTCGACCGGCTGAAGCGCAAGTTCCTGCGCGCCGCCGCATTCGTGCCGGGCGCGCTGATCGAGGGTCCGGGCGATCGCGAGGTGGGGCTGGTCGCAGTCGGCAGCACCGATGGTGCCGCCCGCGAGGCGATGGACATCCTTGCGCGCCGCGGCATCGAGGTCGACTACATGCGGATCCGCGCCTTCCCGTTCGGTAAGGATGTCGAGGCCTTCCTCACCGCGCACCGCACCGTGTTCGTGATCGAGCAGAACCGCGACGCGCAACTGCGCTCGCTGCTCACGCTCGAGACGTCCGTGGAGAAGGCGAAGCTGCGTTCCATCCTGCACTACAGCGGGCTCTCGATCAGCTCCCAGGTGATCGTCGACGGCGTGCTGGCGGAGCTGGGCGAGGGCCGCAAGCCCAAGGTAGCGGCCGTCCCGAAACGGAATTAGAGACATGTCGTTCATCAACAAACCGAAAGTCCGCCACCCCGACCTGCCCAGGAACGAGCTCGGGCTGACACGCCGCGACTACGAGGGCGGCATGTCGACGCTCTGCGCCGGTTGCGGGCACGACACGGTGACGGCGTCGATCATCGAGGCGATCTGGGACCTTGGGATCCGCCCGGAGCAGCTCGTGAAGCTCTCCGGCATCGGCTGCTCATCGAAAACCACGGCGTACTTCGCGAGCGGCGCGCACGGCTTCAACGGCGTGCACGGCCGCATGCCCTCGGTCGCGACCGGCGCGAACGCCGCCAACAAGAGCCTGTACTACATCGGCGTCTCGGGCGACGGCGATTCGCTCTCGATCGGCTTCGGGCAGTTCGCGCACGCGATCCGGCGCAACGTCAACATGCTTTACATCTGCGAGAACAACGGGGTCTACGGGCTGACCAAGGGCCAGTTCTCGGCGTCGGCCGACATCGGGAGCAAGACAAAGAAGGGCGAGGAGAACCTGCAGGCGCCGGTCGATCCCGTGCTCGCCGCGCTCTCGCTCGGTGGGTCGTTCATCGCGCGCAGCTTCTCGGGAGATCGCGCGCAACTGATCCCGCTGATCAAGGCGGGTCTGATGCACAAGGGTTTCGCGCTGATCGACGTCATTTCGCCCTGCGTGACCTTCAACGACCACGAGGGCTCGACCAAGAGCTACGCGTACACGCGCGAGCACTACGAGCCGGCCGTGAACGCCGACTACATCCCGTCGCAGCGGGAGATTCATGTCGATTACGCCGAGGGCGAAGTGCTGCCGGTGGACATGCACGACGGCAGCCGGCTGCTGCTCCGCAAGCTGGCGAATGACTACGACCCAACGCATCGCGGCAAGGCGTTCAATTATCTCCGCGACCGGTTGCGCGAGGGCGAGCATGTCACGGGACTGATCTACATCTCGCACAACCGACCGGAGATGCACGAGATGAACGCGACGGTCGACGTGCCGCTGAATGCGGTGCCATACGAGAAGCTGCAGCCGGGATCAGCGGGGCTGGCGAAGATACTGAAGCGGTACGCGTGATGCGCGCGGTCGGCGGACCTTGTCAGTGACACCGACCGAGACTCTGCTGCAGAACGCCCGCGACTGGCTGCTGCGGATCCATCCACGGATGGTCGCGCTGTACGTGTTCGGCAGCGCCGCAAACGGCGACCGCCGTGGGGAATCCGACGTCGACCTGGCCATCCTCAACCCGGAGCCGATCGATCCATTACAGCTCTACCGGGATGCCCGGTCACTGGAAGCCGCCATCAACGTCGACGTCGACCTCGTCGATCTGGTCACCGCTTCGACGGTGCTCAAAAAGGAGGTCATCGCCGGCGGACGGCTGCTGTATTTCTCGAATCATGATGCGGCACTCGATTTCGAGGCTCGCGTGTTGTCGGAGTACGGACGCTACGTCGAAAGCATCGGCCCGCTGCTCGATGCAGTCCGCGATAGCGGGCAGGCGTATCGGCCGTGAGCGAAGTTCGTCTTGCCAAAGTTGCTTCGATCCAGCGGAGTGTCCAGCGTGCGCGCGAGGAGTTCATCGCTGCCGGCGACCGATTCACGCAGGACCTCACGCGGCAGGACGCGGCGGTACTGAATATCCTGCGCGCCTGTGAGACGGCGATCGACCTCGCCAATCTGCTGGTTCGCGAGAAGCGGCTCGGGATTCCACAGTCCGGCCGCGACGGCTTCCGGCTTCTGGCGGATGCCAACCTGATTCCGCAGGAGCTCGCGACACGGTTGCAGAAGATGGTCGGATTCCGCAATGTCGCCGTTCATCGCTACCGCGATCTGGACCTCGCCATCCTGTCCAGCATCATTGAGCGGGATCTGGATGACCTGCTCCGATTCTCGGAGCTTGTCGCGCGATCGAGCTGACGACACGCCTCGGCGATCCTGTGGTCACGGCTGCGATATCAGTGGTGCTGATCACCTCCTGTTGTCCGACGTATGATGCGGCCCCAGACATGGGCTTCATGACGCAGCACTTTCCCGGGAGTTCCTTGCGCGCGCTGGCCGTCCTGCTGATCGGTGCGTTGGGGTTCATCGGACCCGTGCACGCCGCGACGGTCTACCGCTGGGTCGACGAAAACGGCGTCATCCACATCACGAGCGCGAAGCCGCCGGCAGGCGTCCGGGCGGAGAAGCTCGATCTGCCGACGGCGAAGCCGGGCTCGGGCGCTTCCGCGAAGTCGGGTGCCTCTCAGACAAAGTCACCGGCCGTTTCGCCGGCGCAAGCCGCCGAGCGCGCCGAGGTTCTCGATTCGCTGAAGAACCGCGAGTGCGTGCTGGCGCTCGAGGCGCTCGACCGCAAGACGAGCGCGAGCGAGCCGACGAGCGGGGCGGAGTTGCGCCGCCTGCAGCAGACCGTCGACGCCAATTGCAGCAAGAATCCCGCGGTGCGCAGCGAACAGGAGGCCATGGCGATCCAGCTGCGGGTGGCGAACGGCCCGACGTGCACGGAGGCGCGTAATCGCCTTGGCCAGATGCTCGACGGATCGGTCGAGACCGTGCAGGGCGCCGTCCGCGCGCAGCAGCAGTTCGTCGACGAGTACTGCACGCCGCCGGTGCGGTGATTCGCAGCGCCTCGCTCTCAAGATCGCGCACCCAAGAATACCAATTGCCCGAGACCCACTCGCCCTGGCTCGCGATCGTCAACCCGCTGGCCGGGCGGTCCCGCGGACACTCCTGGCCCGCCGTCGAGCGCGCGCTGCGCGCTGCGCGGATTCCGCTCGAGGTCGAGTACACGACGGCCGCGCGTGACGGCGAGTACATCGCGCACCGCGCCTTGCAGGCTGGCCGGTGGCGCCTGCTGGTCGCCGGCGGCGACGGCTCGGTCCACGATGCGGTCAACGGCATCATGAGTGCCGAATCAGACCGCCGGGCGACAGCGACGCTTGCGGTCGCGCCGCTGGGTACCGGTAACGACTGGGCGCGATCGCTTGGCATGGATCTGTCGCCGCACGCGCTGGCGGCAGCCATCGCCGCCGGCCGAACACGGCCGCACGACGTGGGTGTCATCGACTTTCCAGGAGCGGTTCCGCCTGCGCGACGCTGGTTCATCAACGTCGCCGGCGCAGGTTACGACGCATACGTCATCAGCCGGCTTCCACCGCACGTGTCATCGGCACTCGCGTACCTGCGTGCCGCCCTGACCGGACTTCTCCGCTACCGCGCGCCCCGCTTCACGATCGACGTCAACGGGCAGCTCATCGAGCGGCGCCTGTTGCTTGCGTTCGTGGCCAATGCGCAGGCCTGCGGCAACGGAATGCGCGTGGCCCCGGCGGCGCGAGTCGACGACGGACTGCTCGACCTGGTCACGATCGACGAGGTCGGCTTGCTCCGCGCCCTGCTCAAGATCGCCAAGCTCTACCGCGGCACCCTCCTCGGCGATGCCGTGGTCCGTCACCTCCGGTCGGCGCACCTGCGCATCGATGCAGATCCGTCGGCCGAGGTGGAAGCAGAGGGTCAAATCGTGGGACGGACGCCGGCTGTTTTCTCGGTACTGCCGGGCGCGCTCAAGGTAATCGTGCCGCGCGCGGCGGGATAAAGCGTCGCCAGGCTCCTGCGCAACAGCTCGCCAACCACCGGCACGAGTCGGGCCGCGAGCGGCCCAGGGTCGGAATCGCCGGCGCATCCCGTCCACAGACCGGCCAGCCGATCGCCCTCCTGCCGGACGGCCACATCCACAACCGCGACCCAGTGCGCCGGGTACTCGCTCTGCACGTACTCGCCGCGCCCGCGGCCGAAGTGCGCGACGGCGAGATAGCGCAGCACGGCGGCGCTAACGCGCGCGGTCATGAACGGGGGCGACCAGCTCACGATGGTCGTGTCGCTGCCGCGCGCGGCGTTGTATGCGCGTGCAAGCTGGTGCATGCCGGCGGCGCCCAGCAGGCCGCCGATCAGCGCGCCCGCCCCGAAGGTCAATCCCCCGGCGGCGAGATCCGCCGCGAGACCCCCGAGCGCGCCGCTCAGGATGGCGCCCAGCACGCCTGCCCCCGCGGGTTCGGCAGCGGCTTGCACGTCGAACTCGCCGCCCACCCGTTTCAGGATCTCGGCGCCCGCGTTGCCAGCGAGCCCGTGCAGCCGGATCAGCTCGTCGGTGGACTCGCGCACGCACGTATCGGCGCGCTCCGCGAGCACGGTCATCGCCCGATCGAGCGCCGGATCGCGCGCCTCGCCGCCGGTGAGCTGACCGATCAAGGCTCGCGTTGCCGCGGCCGCGCCGCGTGCCGGCGCCGGCTCGCGATCGAGCGCGGTGACTGCCAGCTGTCGCGCGAGCACGGCTATCGATTGCTCGAATACCGCGCGGTTGCGCGCCTGCCAGGCCGCGGCGAGCCGCTCGAAGGTTCCCGCGCGCGCGCCCTCGAGCACGGCGCCGACGCGTTCGAGCAGCGTGTCCTCCTGCACCCAGCAGCGCGCAAACGCGTCGAAGGCGAGCACGTCGCGGACGATCGCGTGCCGGGTCAGGTAGCGGCTCCATGCATCGACGTCCGCGGCTTCTAGCTCGGCGGGTCGCGGCGGCCCCAGCTGGTTCAGGAGCACGACGACCGGCTTGCCGATCCATCCGAGGATGCGCATTTCCGGATCGACGTAACCCGCGCCCGCCGGGTCTTCCGCGGCGTTGGCCAGGTACAGCACCACGTCCGCGTGGTCGCGGACGTTGCGCATCGCCTGCTGGCTGCTCCAGAACGGCCGGTCGGTATATCGGTCCCACACCTGTGTCAGGAACCAGCCAAGCGGATTGGCGCTCTGCTCGAGGCGGCGCAGCAGACGCGCGCTGTCCCCGAAGCCTGGCGTGTCCCACAGCACGAGCCGCTCGCCCTGCGGCGTCTCGATCAACGTGTGGCTTTCGGCAACCTCTGTCACGTGCGCCGCATCGCGCACCTCGCCGATGTCGCGTCGCAGCAGCGTGCGCGCGAGCGTGGTCTTGCCCACGTTGGTATGCGAGATCAGGCTCAGGCGCACGGTTCCGCGGTCGGGAATGTCGTTCGGCACGCGAGCTACGCCGCTGACTCCGCATCGAGGAGCGTAAGCTCGAGCCCGTAGCCGGCGACGAAGCGGCGCCAGAGCTGCCGACGCTCGTCGAGACGTCGCTCGTACGAAGGTTCCGCCCCGATGCGGGCCGCGTACGGCGCCTCGTCGACCACGATCAGCAGTTCGGGTGCGGGGCGTGCGCGTTGCACGACGTCGCGCACCGTGGCGACCACGAGGCCGTGATTCTCGTTCTCCGGCGTGGCACCAAGGCTGAAGAGCAGCACATGGGCTTCGGCAGGCGGCGCACCCGGGTCTGTTACCGGGCGGCTCGCGAGCGTTTCCTCGCCGTAGTGCAGCATCGGTTGTGTGGCGAGCCGGACGGGTCTTCCGAGGTGGCGCGCCAGCATGCTCTGCAGCGCAGCCAGCGTTCCGGCCGGTGGCTCGTAGGCATACGGCCTGACGACCACCACCGCACTGCGCAGTCCGCGTCCGGCCGCCCCGAACACCCGCCGCGCGTAGCCCGCGAGCGAAGGGGGTATGCCGGAGAAATACGTCGAGCGCAGCTCGGCCAGCCAGCCGGCCACCGCGAACGCAGTTCGCGGGATGACGACGTACAGGCCCAACGTGATGGCGATCAGGTGGATCCACGGCGCGGCATCCCCGCCGCCTGCGGCGCCGTCCCAGCGCAGAGCGGCGACCGCCTCCGTCGATGCGGGCAGCGCCACCCCGGACATGCGCGCCGCCGGACCGTACACGACGCCAAGTACGTCGCGGACCTGCGAGGGTCCGAGAAAGGTGCTCTCCCAGCCCGCCTCATAGCGAAAGACGATGCCGCGGAAGTACAGACCCGCGATCAATCCGAGTGCGACGACCGCGGAGCAGAGATGCAGTAGACGTCGGGCTCGCGCGCCGATGATCGGTGGAGACAGGCGAGCCCATTCCGCAACAAACGCCTCCACGGCACGGCCGAGCTCGGCATGCACTTCGCCGCTCCTGCGTGCGATCGCACGCAGCGGGCGGGCCACTGCCCGGCCGGCGACGGCTGCGAGCCCTCGTCCACGTGCCGGCATCACGGCACGTCCGACCAGCCCCGAGATTCTGCGCAACCAGGCCGCGCCAAGGACGAGGTAGATCACGAGGTTCCAGGCGATCACACCCAGGAAGGGGAAGGCGAGGATGTTGATGCGGCGCGCTTCCTGGAGCGCCGAGAGAAGCACTCCTGCGCCCAAGGCGCCGAGCAGCAGCAGCACGGTGAGCCACGCCGGCCAGCGCACGCGTTCGAGCAGGGACCTGAGCACCGGGTAGCGTTGATCCAGGCCGCCAGCAAGCCGCCGGGACCGCTCGGCAAGCGCCCGTGCGTGGCGGCGTCCCGGGCGCGCGGTTTCGAAGTCAGTGGTCGAGAGACCGAGCGAACGCAGCGTCTCGCGCGTGGCTTGCTCGCGATCAGCCAGCGGCAGCAAAGCGTGCGTCGGGTCGGTTTCCTCGACCGCCTTGATCAGCAGGACGACGGGGATCGAGTCGGAGCGCATCGCGCCGGCATGCTACCCGATCGCGCGCTCCGCCCCGTAATGCGAGAATCGTTCAGAGCCACATTACGGATCGGAAATGTGGCTCTGAGCCGAATTTACGCCGAGCTGAATCATGAGCCAGTACGTGACACACACCGGCGGCTGTCATTGCGGCGATGTGGCCTTCGAGGTCGAGGCGCCTGCACGGTTGCGCGTGCAGGAGTGCAACTGCTCGATCTGCCGGATGACGGGGTTCCTGCACCTGATTGTCCCCGCGAGCCGTTTCCGGCAGGTCAAGGGCGCGGACGCGCTCACGACCTATGCCTTCAACACGGGTACCGCGCGGCACCTGTTCTGCCGGCGCTGCGGCATTAAATCCTTCTACGTGCCGCGCTCGAACCCGGATGGTTTCAGCATTAACGCGCGTTGCCTCGACCCGGCCACGATCGAGCGGCTGGACATCGAGCCCTTCGATGGCCAGAACTGGGAAGCGTCGGCGGGCACGTTGCGCGAACTGTCGCGCGAGTAGGCGCCTTCCCCCTCAGGCGCCGGAGCCCGCGGTGAGCCGTCAGGCGGCGCGGCTCGGCGGCGGTCGCGGCATCGGTGTGGTGTGCTCCGGCCCGGTGGAACCGCAGAGGTTCGCCGACACGTGTGGCACGTGCCGCTTCCGTGCTTTCAGCCGTTCTGCGCGCAGAGCCTTGGCACGTTCGGCGCGGCGGTGCTCCCGCCGGCGGCGCAGGACGCCGACCGTTACCAGCGCAATTATCCCCAGGAGGAATATCAGCAAAAGAATCTTCATTCCCTAAACTCCGACCGAGTTGCGGCGCCGTCCCCTTTGCGCCCCGTTCCCTGTTTGTATGTGGCGCCTTCCTGGCGGTACGAGCGAGGATGCCACCGACGGCGTCCCCGCACAATGAGGATTCGACGCGATCGGATGAAATTTCTGCTACACGCGCGGCGACTTGCCGCCGAGGGCCGCGCCGGCGTGGGTTGTGTCCAGTTCGCAACGATCAGCGCGGCTGGGGCCGGAGCTGGTCCAGGCGGGTCTGGCCGCTTCGGGTCTCGTAGAAGCACGACGCCTGGTAAAGCGCGTTGCCCTGCTTGAGTTGCAGCCCAACAGTCAGGCCGTTCTGCACGATGCTGGCGGCGCGCTGCCCGACCACCTGGTAGCCGACACGCTTGGCGTGGGCCATGCAGGCGGTCTCCGCCCGAACCTTGAGATCGGTGTTCCCGCCACCGCCGGACCCGCGGTCCTGGTCGATGAAGAGGCTGGATCGGTTGCTCTTCGGGTCGTACCGGCAATCCGCGGCGACCGGGTGGCCGCGCAACTTGCCGTGCACCGTCGCCTGCCAGTAGCTGCCGTGGCTGCGCGCCGGCGTGACGTTGAGCACCGCGATGAACTGCCGCTGCGCCTCGGCGCGGCAGGACGCCTCCGCACGCTGCTGAATCACGCTCGGGCCGTCACCCCCGCCTCCGGCCCCGCCGATGGCCCGGAACTGCGCCTGGCAGCCGGCGGTGACCCAGACCACGCCTGGTCGCACGCCCCACGTCGAGTCCTTGCGGCAGCTGCCGGTGTAGGTACGCACCATCTGCGCGTCACTGCCACCCTGGATCTTGCACTCGCGGTACCGGCCGTCCGTGGAGCGACAGTCGAAGGTCTGACCGCCGCCCGACTCGCCCCGCACGACCTCGAACTGCGCCCGGCAGCCGCGGTCGACCCAGACGCGATCCCGGCGCTGACCCCAGCTATAGCCCTCCCGGCAGGGCCCTTTGTCATTGGAATACTGGCGCACCAGGCGCGCGCGCCCGTCCACGGGGAGCTGGCATTCGCGGTACTTGTAGCCGTCCGACGCGCAATCGAACCGCATCCCGCCGCTGCCGCCGCCACTGCCACCGCCGAAGTCGAAGCCCGAGAAGCTGACCTGCCCCGTGCTGGTGCGCACCGTGCAGATGCCATCGTCGGTGCGGCCCTGGGCGTTGCGCAGGGTGAGCTCGAGCTGCCAGCCGTCCGGGATCTGCCGGAAGTTGCCGGTGCGCAGGACCTGGTAGCCGTTGCGGTTGGCCTCCCGCGCGCAGTCGCTCTGCGCCGATCGGGTCGCCTGCGCCAGACCTGGCCCCGGCAACAACAGACCCGCCGTGACGAGGACCGCGATCAAGACCGGTGCGCGCACCTGAGGCTTCCGCTGCATGACCGCTCCCTCGCCCCGCGTTCGGGTGCCTGATCCCTGTTCGATGTCTACCAGTGTATGCCGCGCATGATCGTGGCGAAGATCATCGCCTCGCGCGTCGGCGGCCGCTGCGACTCCTCGCCCTTCTTACCCTGTGCCGCCGCCGAATCCGGGAACATGCGGAAGGCCGAGTTCATCACCACTTCGGACATCTTCGGCATCATCAGGTGCATGATCTCGGCCGCCACTCCCAGCCGCGTCGCGATGCGCTGCGGCCGGCGGATGATGGCATCGGCGATCATGTCGGCGGCCTCGTCCGGCGTGATGATGGTCGGCATCTCGTCGTAGATCTTCGTCGGCGCGATCATCGGCGTGCGCACCAGCGGCATGTTGATGATCGTGAAATGCACGCCCTCGTCGTGGAACTCCGCGGCGGCGCAGCGCGCGAAGGACTCGAGCGCCGCCTTCGAGGAGACGTAGGCCGAGAATCGCGGGGCGTTGGTCAGCACGCCGATCGAGGAGATGTTGACGATGTGACCGGACTTGCGCGCGGTCATCGCCGGCAGCAGGTTCATCGTGAGCCGCACGCAGGCGAAATAGTTGAGCTGGATCGTGCGCTCGAAGTCGTGGAACCGGTCGTAGGACAGGTTGATCGAGCGGCGGATCGAGCGGCCCGCGTTGTTGACCAGGATGTCGACCCCGCCGAACTCCTTGAGGATGTCGCGGGCGAGCTTGTCGTTCGCGGCATAGTCGGTGATGTCGCACGAGTAGGTCTTTGCGTATCCGCCGCGATCGGTGACCTGCTTCCGCACCTCGGCGAGCTTTTCCTCGTCGCGCGCGACGATCACGACCCTGCCGCCGGCGTCCGCGATCCGGACTGCGGCCGCCTCGCCGATCCCGGAGGAGCCGCCGGTGATCACCACGACCTTGCCCTTGACCGCACCCTTGAGGCTGCGGTCGATCGAGAGATCCGGATCGAGGTGCCGCTCCCAGTAATCCCACAGCCGCCAGGCGTAATCCTCGAGCGGCGAGACGCGGATGCGCGCCTTATCGAGCAGCGCCTGGGTCGCGGTCGAATCGAACCGGGTCGGGTAATTCATGAACTGCAGCACCGCCCGCGGCAGCTGCAGGTCGCGGAGGATCTGGTCGAAGACGTTCTGCACGGGCTTGTTGCGCCCGAGAGCGCCGAGCATGCCCTCCGGCACCATCGCGAACACCTTTGGATCGAGGCGCATCGCCATCTCGGGGGCGTGCGACGCGCGCGCAAAGATGTTGAGCGCCTCGCCGACGCGCATCACACGCGGATCGGTGAGGTGGAAGCAGCGACCGTCCTTGCCCTTCAGGTGCGCGAGATGAGCCATCGCGTCGACGACGAAATCGACTGGCACCAGGTTCAGATAGCCGCCCTCGAAGCCGACCAGCGGGATCCAGCGGGGCCAGGACTCACGCAGCTTCTGCAGCGCCTTGAAGAAGTAGTAGGGCCCGTCGATCTTGTCGATCGCGCCGGTCTGCGAATGCCCGACGACGGCACCGGGCCGGTAGATGCGGAAGGGCACGCGGCCGTTGGCTCGCACCATGCCTTCCGAATCGTGCTTGGTGCGGTGATACGGGTGATCGAGGTCCTCGGCCTCCTCGAACATGTCCTCGGTGAACGTGCCGCGATAGAGACCGGCCGCGGCGATCGAGCTCACGAAATGGAAGCAGCCGGCGCCGACGGCATGCGCGAACGAGAGCGCGTGCTCGGTGCCCGTGATGTTCGCGCGGTGCATCGCCTCGGCGCTGGCCTCGATGTCGTAGACGGCGCCGAGATGGAAGAAATGCGTGATCTTGCCTTTGAGCTTGCGCAGATCCGGCTTGCCGACCCCGAGCCCCGCCTGAGCGAGGTCACCCTTGACCGGGATCACGCGCCGCGCGGCGTCCTTCCCCCAGAACTCCTTGAGCTCGTCGAGCTTGTTGAGCGACCGTCCGCGTACGAGGACATAGACCGTG
>Ga0268386_10000061_pt1 | contig 57444 bp, 34 predicted proteins | sample RVTome_15_FD_200260 | JGI IMG/M metagenome (GOLD analysis project Ga0268386, IMG submission 200260) | Soil microbial communities from uranium-contaminated site in the Upper Colorado River Basin, Wyoming, United States - RVT150D86... ... | reverse complement strand
ACCGCGCCGGCATCCGCCCATACGTCGCTGGGAATTCCGTCCGGTCGTGTCAGGGTTTCCGTTCCCATGACCGAACCATCGCATTTTCGGTCTCATGCGCGAAGAGCGGTTTTGTGAACGGTAACGCGCCGGATTCGGTCCATCGACACGGAGAATTCTGTCTGGGATCAGGACGTGCGTCTCTTCGAAAAGGAACGGCTCTCTCAGATTTCCAACGAATTGCGGTCCGCCGGCGAGTCACGCGACGTTGCCGTGGTGGCTGCTTTGGAGAAGGAGCTGGCGTCGTCAGCATGGGTCAGCGGTCCGCCGCCCAAGCAGCTTCGGTCGGCCGCGGCCAGACTGCACAGTCAATTGCGAGTCGCGGCGGCGCGGAAAGAGATGGTGGATGTGGAGCACCATCTGCGGTCCGCGTTTGAGGAGTTGGACGAGAACACTGCTCGCAAATGGCGGGACCGATGGAACGCACTGGATCGAATCGCAGAACTTCCCGATGATGCGGATCTTGCTCGACTGGCGGGACCGGCACTCGACTGGGTTGCAGAACGTGATCTCGAACGCCAGACCGCCGCCGAGCATGAACAAGCGGTGGCCAAGCTTGAACGGGCGCTCGAGCGCAACGGATCGCCCGACGTACTTGATCGGCTGTATCACGCCGCAACACGATCCGGCCGGCCGCTTCCCACCGCTTTAGAAAGGCGCTGGGCGAACCGCAGGGAGTATCTTCAGACACGCAGCCGCCGGAAGCACGTCGTGCTTCTGGTCGGCTCGGTCGCAGCCGTTCTGTTGGTCGGCGTGCTGATTTTCTCCCTGATTCAACGGCGGGCGCGAGCGAGAGACATCTCTACGCACGCGACGAACATCGCTTCGCTGGTGGAGGAGGGCAAGCTCGATGAAGCGGAAACGTATCGCGAACGGTTGCCGCAAGAGCCCTGGCTGACGGACAGTCCGGAGATGCGGAAGGCGTCCGAAGATCTGAATGCGGCCTTGGACAAGGATAAAGGGCGCAGAACGCTGTTGGCGGAGTTGCTGGAGAAACCTCAACGCGTCGGAGCGGGTGGATTGAACTGGAAAGCCATTGAGGACGCCGAAGCGGAAGTCAAACGCGCTGCCGCGATGGCGAAGACCGAGGCAGAGCACACACTGATCGAGCAAACCCGAACCACCGTCTGGCAGGCGCGAAAAAAGTTGCAGTCGCGAGTCGATGGCCAGTTCACGAAGGACTTGAAGTCGTTCAAAAAACGAATCAAACGAGTTCTGGCCGAGGATGTCGAGGCGTGGAAGCCCCTTTTTGAAGAGATCGCAGAACTGAAGAATCGGCCCCGAGTTTCCGACGTTCTGAAGACCCCGTTGCCGGGACTGGAGGCCGTAATCACGGAGCGGCGGAATCTCGCGCGGAGAAATGCCACGCTGGCTGCCGCGATGGCCGACATCACCCAGCAGGTCGGGAATCCAGCCGGATTCGCAAAAGCGTTGACGGCCTATGTTCAGAAAGTCCCGATGTCGACGAGTGCCGACGATTTCAAGGCGGTCGCCGCCGGCGAGGTCACATTGTGGTCGGGAATCGCGACGTGGAATCAAACGAAGAAAGCATGGCAGCCCATCGATTTCGCCCACATCACTCCCAAAGATGCGGCCCAGTTGCTGAAGCTCCTGAAATCGGTCGAGATCACAGCCAGACCAGTGCCGGTGCCTCCGGAGATTGCGGCGTTATCGCCGGCTCTCGATACGATCATTGCTCGGGACGATGGAAAGGGGAACGCAACAAACAAGTCCCTGCAAGCCGTTCTCAACGATTCGCTGATAGCGAATCTCAACATGGTCTACACGCGCAACAAGAAACGATTCTACGTTAAGGGAGTTCCGCGCGAACTCGGGAATCGGTGGCTGTTTGAAAGCTACGCCGGCATCGACATGGCGACGGTCAGCCGCAGGAACGTATCCAAGGACGAAGTCATCGTTCGAACACTCAAGGACAAGCCGGACTGGCTTTCTCCACAGAGCAGGTTTGCAGAGGGCGCCAAGTTGAAACTGGAGCAGCTCCCGGAGAAAGGATGGGAGACGGTCCATCTCGACCTGCTCGACCTGCTTGAGTCCGACAAGAAAATGGACCCGATCATCAAGACCATTCTGATTCAGCGGGTCCTTGACTCCGCCTGCAAGGGGAGCCTGCCGTTCCAGCAGGCATTCGCGAAAGACAGAGCAACCCTGGCAAAATTCTCTCTCGATCCGGCGACCAACTGGTTTGATCCGGACGACGCTCGTGCAGAGAAGGCCCGCGCCGAGGCGAACAATCTGCTCGGACGAATCGAAACCATCAAGAAGCGGCGGGAAGAGGTCAAGGCGTCCGCGGCCGAACTCCAGCGAACTGCCGCCCGCGCTCCAGGCCCCTCCTATCGCTGGGTTGGCTGGCTGCATCGGGATGTGGATGGCAACATCGTAATGCGATCCGGCATGCGGATGCATTCCGAAGCCGGCCGGCTGGCCGTGTGCTTTCTCCCGAAAGGTCAAAAAGTCCCGCAATTCGAATTCATCGGACGGATTCGCGACGGAAAGGCGTTGATGGACTCGGCACGTTCCCAGGGAGCGTCGAAGGCCGCATTTGCGAGTGGTCGGCCGGTCTATCTGGTCGTTCCGTTGAACTCCAAGGACGCTGCACAAACTCGTTGATCTGCTCTTCGCATTATTGTGGCTGCGGCATCGTCGCCGTTGCTCACGAGGCAAGTCCATTGGAAAGCAGCTACTACATTCGTATTCGCGGACAGGTCAAAGGGCCGTATGACCCGGAGACGCTGCAGGGCATGGCGCGCCGAAGCCAGTTTGCCCGTCACAACGAGGTGTCGCCGGACGGGGAGACATGGTTTCGAGCGTCTGAGTTTCCGGAGTTGTTTCCCGCGCGTGCCGAACGCCGACCGGTGCCGCCGCGTGATAGGTTCGCGCCGGTAACCGGTACCGGAACGGTCGGCACGGCCGCTCCTGCCACGTCGGACCGCGATTCCACGTATGATCTCGCGACGTCGCCGGAATCGGCCAACGAAGAAGCTCGATGGTTCTACGGGCTGGACGGCAAGGAAGTTGGCGGCGTGTCGTTCAGCGAGCTGTGCGGGCTATTCAAACGTGATGTCCTGACAGCGAAGACCTTTGTCTGGAATCCCGACATTGAATGGACGAAAGCCCGTAATGTCCCCGAACTCGCGTTTCTCTTTGCCGTCGAAACACCGGCGGCAGGCCCCGCGATTCCGGAGCGGAAATCCGTTGCAGACGGGGACGCCGCTGAGCCCTCGTCATCGGCCCGACCAGGACGGCACGGGGCGCTTGTGTTTCAAATCGTGCTCCTGGCGGGTGCATCGCTCATGGCCGGCAGCATGTTTCTGCCGTGGTGGTCCCTGGCGTTCACTGCCGACGAGACTGACGCCAAGGGGAAGTGGGGAAGCAAAGTAGCGACTCTGATGACGGCCAAAGATCAGGAAATTGATTCTGGGCTCAAGGTCTTGCGAGGCACGACGCCGAGCGACCCGACTGAGAAGAGAAAGCAGCGGGATACGATCAATGTCCTGAAAATCGTCAAGGCCGACAAACGGTGGTGGAGAACGCATTTGAAGGGTGGAGAACCTACGTTTGAAGACAACCTCGCAAGCATTGCTGAGCAGGTCGATGACAACGAGCAGATGGTCGTGTCGCTCCGGCTCTGGGGCTGGAGCGAAGGAATCGCAATCATGGGATGTGTGTTCGGATTGCTGACGCTTGTCGCTGTGATCCTCTGTTTGTGCCTGCCTGCGATCCGGATGTGGAACTGGGTCGTTTCCACCGTTGCGTCCCTCTTCGGCCTGTGCGCGATCATCTTCTCCCTGTTGTGGATTCTCTCGGCCCCACGTGACGATGCCGGCGGATTGACCCAGGGGATCATCGCCGGTCCGTGGTTGCTGCTCGGCGCGGCCGTGGTTCTGTTTCTGGCAGGATTGCTCGACAGTATCTTCGGAATCATGGCGTTCGCACGCCATCGACGCGAACTCTCCCGCGCGGAAGTGGCCGCGGCTTGAAGCGAACCGGCAACACCGGATCAAAGGAACATAGATTTGGACGGCTCGGCGAACACACCTCCCGATGTCCAGCGGCGGCTGTCGTGGCTGCGGCAGGACATCGAGCAGCGCCTCTTGTTTCGGGGCGGGCGGGCAACCAACGTCAACAATGTTCTGTCGGCAATTCTCGGCCTGCTGCTGACGGTTGCGTTTTACGCGGCGTTGCTTCCGGTCGACGGAACGTGGTTTTCCGCGGTTTTTACCGAGAGAGGCTACATCCCGTATTGCATCGTGTTCTTGACGGGGTGCTCGCTATCGATCTTGTTTCTCAAGTGGCGAAAGCTGGCGCTGCAGCGCCGAAGCCTTGAACTGATGGTCGTCCCATCGAATCCGGACTTTATTCTCTCGCCGGCTACGGTAGACAGCGTCGTCGAACGAATCCACGACGTCGTCGACGAGCCGCGACAGTTCGTGCTGTTGAATCGCATCGAGACCGCGTTATCAAATTTGAAGAACCTCGGACAGGTAACGGAAGTCGGTGAGATTCTGCATTCCCAGGCCGAGCTCGACGAATCGGCAATGGAGACAAGCTACCTGACAGTGACGGGTTTTGTCTGGGCGGTGCCCGTGCTCGGATTCATCGGGACGGTGCTGGGCTTGTCGGCCGCCATTGGGGGCTTCGGCACCGTCCTTCAGACGAGCCAGGAAATGGAGGGGCTCAAGTCCGCGCTGCAGTCGGTGACCGGAGGTCTCGCGACAGCGTTCGAAACGACTCTGGCCGGTCTGGTGGCGGCCTTGGTGGTTCAGTTGCTCGTCACGTTTCTGAAAAAGTCTGAACTGGAGTTCCTCGATGCCTGCACCGACTACTGCTCCCGCCATGTGGTGAACAAACTCCGGCTTCTGCCGTTCCAACCGGAAGACAAAAGCAGAGAAGAACCGCGTGCGTCTCAATACGTCGAGGGATAGACGCGATGCCCGGTCCGCAGATCGCTGACTACTACTTGAAAATCGACGGCGGCGTGGAAGGTCCGTTCACATGGGATGAACTATGCTTTCTCGCCGGGAATGGCCGATTTAGTCCCGAGGACCAGGTCCGCGAAGGGAAGAACGGAGAATGGCAAAGCGCGCGGGGGGTTCCGGGATTGTTCGCCAGCCGGCACCAGATTCCGCGCGCAACGTCCCCTCCCGCCGGTCGACTCCATCGCCGGCCGCACACACACGACGCCGGTGAACGACCCCCTTCGTCGGCAGCCCCCAAGGGGGCGCGTCCCGCGGATCACCCCATCGACGGTGGCGTCGCCAATGATCGTGGCCGACGCCGGCGGCGATGGGCCATCTGTTCCGGCTTGGCAATCGCCGCCTGCTTGTTGATTCTCCTGCTCGTGTGGCTCTTTCGACCCGGCGACGGCGGGGGCTCAGGCGGTTCGTCCTCTGCATCCGGCTCGAACTCTGGACCCGCAGGCCGGAACGGAGGTGCGGAAACCCCGACGAGTCGCGTCCAGAAAGCGAGCACTCAGCCGGCGCCGCAAAAGAGTGTCGTCGCCGGGAAATCACCAGCGCAGAAAACCACTCAGGCCGCGCCCCGGACAAGTTCACCGGCAGATGGCGATCAGCGGTCATCACAGGGATCAAGCGGCGGGCAGCCGGGGCGCTCCGGGGAATTCGCCATTGGCGGCGGGCAGTTCTTCGGTGTCCGCGCAGCGGGCAAACGGTTTGTTTACGTCGTCGACTGTTCGGGCAGCATGGCCGGCAGCCGGTTCAGCACCGTCAAAAAGGAGCTTCTCCGCTCGATTCACGCCCTCTTGCCGAAGCAGGAGTTCTACATCGTTTTCTTCTCCGACCGGGCGTTTCCGATGTTTTCGCCGCAAAAGGCGGAACCGGCCACGTTGGCGGCAGAACCGCAGTATCTCAAACGGGCGACCCGCTGGACCAACGATTTTCCCATCGGCGGAGGGACCGAGCCGACCGATGCGGTGAAGGCCGCGTTGAAACTCCGTCCCGATGCGATCTTTCTGCTGACTGACGGAGGATTCGATTCCGCGGTGGCGCAAACCATCAGACTGGAGAACAACGCCCGCGTGGTCATCCACACGATCGGGTTCAAGAACTCCGCGGGTGAACGAATTCTCCGACAGATTGCAGAGCAGAATTCTGGACGTTACCGATTCGTTCGTTGATCACCCATTGAGTACGCCGAGTACGCCATGCGCCGCAGAACGTCACCAGCCCCGTTTTCACTCTTCGCCTTTCAGGACATTATCACATCGGTCACCGGCATTCTGATCCTGGTCACGCTGTTGATCGCATTGGAACTGGTGAATCGCCGGAAAAACGCGCCCCAGCACCAGACGGTGCAACTGAATCAGATGCTCCGGAAGCAACTCCAGGCAACGAAGTCAGCCATTGGTCAGCTTGACCAGCAATTGCACCAGCAGCAGGGCTTCTTGCCCGATGCGGTCCTGGCTCCCGACGTTCTGAAGTCGAAACTGCAGGCGCTGAAAGAACGGGGGCGACAGGAGGAACAGAAGTCCCGCGAGTTGGCCCGGCAGTTGGCGGCCGCGAGAAAACGCCTGCAAAACGTGCAGCAAGTGCGTGCTGACCATTCCGGCGAGGTTGCGGAACTGCAGAGACTTCAACAGGACCTCCGGAAGAAAACGAACGACCTGAGCAAGCTGACGAAAACCGATCGTTTGCTTTACAACGTTTCAGCGCTCAAGACCGCGTCCAGCAACCCCTGGCTGATCGAAGTGACGGCAACCTCGATTCGCGCCGCACGGATGGGCAGACGCGCCCCGCCCCTCGCTTTCGCCGGCAATCAGGCGTTTGAAGCCTGGGCCAGGACGCAGCCGCCGTCGACCAGTTATTTCCTGGTGCTGTTGCGCCCGGATTCGGTCAAGTCGTACAGGGTCATTCTCGATTTTCTCGACAAGCAGGGATTCCGATATGGATATGACCTGGTTGGCACAGGGAAGGTCGTCATCGATGCCACAGACGGAGCCGGTTTCTAATGCGCCGCCGCAACTCCCGCGCGAAAAACGGCGACAGCCTCGACCTGTTGCTGGACACAATCTGCAATACGTTCGGGGGCATCGTTTTCATTTCCCTGCTCGTCGTCATTCTGGCCAACATGACCGGTCAGGATGCCGCCGTCCAGCCGCCCGACCAGGCGAGCCAGTCCCGACTGGTGGCCTTGCGGCGCGAGCTGGATGCCGCGCGCGACAGGCTGCAGCGGATGCAATCCGTCGTACGGCAACAACAGCAGATCAAGGGCGAATTCACGAGCCGGGAGTCGGTTCGCCTGGCCCGCGAACTCCGGACGCAGCGGATGCAGGTGTCGGCGCTCGTGGGAAACAATGGCTCCGTGCTGGCACGGGTTGCCGAGCTTCAGGCACAAACCAACACGATTGCGAAGGAGCTGGCCGACCAGCGAACGGCGATCACCGCGACGGCAAAGCAACTGCAAACGATCTCTCGGCGACTGACGCGCGAAGTCAGCCGGCGGACCAGAGATGTCAAGCTGCCGACCGTCAGCCGGTGGAACGGCGACGTGGCGAATACCGTATTGAAGAACGGCACCCTTTGCTTTCTGCAGATTCCGTCCAACGGCTTTCTTGCATGGAACCCTCGCGAAAGCAGGACGGTGAAGGAAATGGGAGCGACAATCATTGATCCGGTGACTTCTGCAGGTCTGAAGATCAGCAAGAGCTCCGCTGCGGATTCCGCACTCAATGACAAACTCAGTGCCTTCGATTCCGGGAAGCACCTGATTCGAGTCTGGGTCACGCCGGATTCCTACGGCGAGTTTGCCGCAGTGCGAGAAGCACTCGTGCGGAACAAATTTCGATATGAAATCCGACCATTACCTCAAACACGACGACTTCGTCTCGGCGGTTCAGGAACACAGACACGCGCTCAGTGACTGGAACCCGCCCACGGCACCGTACACGATCCGATCGAGAAGCACACATCCGCCAGCCGTGCCCGCTGCGGCTGTCGAAATCGACGCCTTCGCAGGGTCCAATAACAGACGAAAGGCACGATCATGTCATTTCGGATTCAATGCGAGTGCGGGGCGAAGCTTACAATCAAAGACAAACTGGCGGGAAAGACCGGCCAGTGTCCGGCGTGCAGCCGCACAGTAACTCTGATTCCCCCGATGCCCACGCACGTGCGATGGCAGTGCCCGCAGTGCGAACGACTGTTTTCAATCCCGGCGGATAGCGAACCGTCCAACTGTCCGGATTGCGAGCGGGAGGCTGCGACGATGGCAGAAGTCGCGGGTACGATCGATCTCGGAACCGGTCACGCCCCGTTGACACCCCAAACGCCGCCTATTCCCAAGGTGCAGAAAAAAAAGTGGAGGAAACGTTGGATCGGGCTAGTTGTCGTCCTGATCGTCGTTGGCATGGCAGCACTGCTGCCGCTGATGAAGGGCGGAAAATCGAGCATCAATCCAGTTCAGAGCATCGCGAATAGCAAGTTGCAGTCGGCCGTCGATCGTGCGACGAAGAGCGATGTCCGCAACGAGGGCATCAAGGTTTCGGCATACTATCGGAACGCATTCGACAAATCGGTAATTGTGTTCGATCTTCAGGAGATCTCCGGCTCGAAAAGCCGCCTCGACGTCTTTCGATTGCTTCTGGATTTCGCCGTTGAGGTACAGGCTGAGCAATGCGAATGGGTGGAGCTCGCGCTTCGCGGCAGGACGAGGTTCAAGTTAGAGGGATCATATTTCCGACAACTCGCGCGGGAGCGGAGCTATCAGAATCCAGCTTATACCATCCGAACATTTCCAGAGAATCTGAAAACGCCAACGGGTGGTCGCGCCTACCCCGAGTGGACAGGAGGGTTACTTGGCGTGTTAAACAAGCAGATGGAAGACTTCAATGACTTCCACGACAAATGGTACTTGGACGACCTGCGGCATACGTTGTGAGCCGCTGGGCGGACGATTACTAACCCGAACGTGCGTGCGCAAAGGCGGCGGTTCTTCGGGCTGAGATGAGATGAAGCCGGCGTCACGCAGCCCGCCGCGAATACGACCGCAGCAACCCACCCAGCCGCGTCGTGCACACGACGTCGCCCGGACGGATCGTCTCGACGGGTTCCGGCGGCGATTCGCACGCCGGTGGCAGGTGGTCGCGGGCCTCGTGCGGCCGCTCCCGGTTGTAATGGATCGCGAACTCGCGGCAGACGTAGTTCAGGTGCCGTTGGGCGACGATCACGAACTTGTCGAGGCATTCGACTTTCAGGGTCTGAATGAACCGCTCCACGTGCGCCCGCAGGTTCGGTGAGAACGGCGTGTTCCGTTTGATCTTCGACGCCATCCGGCAAGGTTGTGGGAGCGGAATCTTCAATGTACCGTAGTATGAGCCGTCCCACTGAATCACGGACATCGAGGTATGGCCAACAGAGCGGGCTATCGCGCGGTAGACCTCGTGCTGCACACCAAGGGTGCTGGCGCGGATGAACGAAGGCCCGGCCAACGCGGCCGAACCTTCGTTTCGGTCGCTCTGAGTCCTCTCTTACCCGTCGTTGAGCCGCTTTTGGGGCGGCCACGTTCTCGCCAGCTGCATCAGCTCGATCCAAGAGCCGACACGCCCGCGTTCCAGGAACCAAGCGGCGGACAACGAGGCAAGATTCATCCAGTCGTCCAACGTGAGACCGCCGAGGTATCCGGCGAGAGCGCCCGCGAAGTGGGCATCGCCGCAACCGGTTGGGAAGAGTGCTTTCCGCCCTGGCACGGCCGGCATCCAGAGGCAGTGCCCACCCTGATCGAACGCGCGGGCTCCGCCGCTGGACGCCGTCACAACCACGACGGCCGGTCCACGCTTGAGCAGCGCATCCGCGAGTGCCGCAGCCGGCGCGCGGGTCCCCATCCCGAAGTTCGCAGCATCAGACCGGGACACCTGCAGCAGGAGGCAACCGCGCAAGTCGAGGTTGCTGATGTCCGCGAGTCCCGTCGGATTTGCAAACACCGGCTTGCCCATGCATCGCGCCTGCATGCAAGTTTCCGCGAAGACCTCGTCAGGCAGGCTCCCGCCGATGCAGATGGCCTCGACCTTCCGCATCAGGCGCCAGTCGCCCCCGTTCGGCCGCCATTCCGCGCCACCGCGTCCGCTGTCCATGAGCACAGCGCGATTGCCGTTGCACACGATCACGTGCGCCTGCGTGGTGGGCCCCGGCGCGACGCGAACGGGCGTCGTATCCGCGCCGGTTGCCATCAACTCCTTCCGGAGCATGGCACCGCTCGGATCCTCGCCGATGGTGGTAAACAGGGCGCTTCGCATCCCCAGTCGCGTCGCCTGCCGCGTCACGACCATTCCGAAGCCGCCCCCGTTGTGCTCCGGGACCTGCGGGAACTTGCCGTCGGGCCTGGGAATCCGCCAGATCTCGTTGGCCACGGCCCTCCATGCGATGGCCACTCGCAGCAGCGCGCAGCGCCACCGAGCGGTCGCCAGAGCATGCACGAACTGGTTTCCCCAGAGTCCACGCGACGGGTTAGCCTTTGCACCCGGCTTTCCAGTGGAGTCGCTGGGCAGCATCTGCGCTCCACCGCGCGCGGTGAGCGCGGGGCGATACATTTTGGCAAACATTGGACAACTCCTGTTGTTGGACTGAACCAAATGCTGGAAGTCGTCCTGGCCAGGACCTGTGCCGCACGCGCGGCTGGTTCTTTCTCCGGATCAATCGCATACTATGCATCTCGGAAGACATCGAAAACGAAAGGATTGGCAGATTCCGTGTGCCTTCCGTGTGCCACGAGCAGGACAGGGCACGAGCTGCGCACCATTCGGTGCCGGTGCGTTGCTAAGTCGGCACAGGCTTCGGCGGGGTGCGGAATGCTCACCGACTTGCGACGTTGGCGGACCACAAATGAACGACATCGTTGAGCAACTCATCGCGGCAATCGACAACAGCGGGCGTTCGCTGACCGACATCGCAAAGAAGTCTGGTGTCAACCACGGTCAGCTTTCAAAGCTCGTGAATCGTCAACGAACACTGAACCTGACTTCTGCCGCAAAGGTTGCAGCGGAATTGGGTTTGTCGTTGGAGGTGGAGGGAAAACCAAAGGCGACGTATTACCGAAGCCGTGACGAGGTGGACCTGGCGACGCGGATTCCGAAGGCAAAGGACCATATCCAGATTCTCACTACGACTTTGACGGTCAATGGCAGTTTGCCGTATCTCGGTGGGATTCTTGCCGCAGTAGGACATGCGAGGGAGCAGAACCGCCAGCTAGAGGTCACCGTGCTGGCCTCACACCCTGACAATCCGTTTCTGCGGGCGCGGGCCGAGCAATTGAAGGTCGATTTTGCCGAGTATCGACGAGACCTTGAGCAGGCGCTCAACGTCCTCTTTACGACATTCGCGGCGTATCCTGAGTGCCAGCTCCTGACATACCAGGACTTCCCGATTCAGCTTTGGTATCGCGTGGATGGCACGATCTATGTTGGCATTCCTTCTATTGGCCGCCGGGCACGTAACAATTGCTTCTTCGCGTTGCCCGTGGAACGAGCGGGAGTTCGCGAAACATTTCTGGATCATTTTGAGGCCCTGCGCACGGCAGCCAAGCCATTTCGCGAGCAGTCCCGCAGGGGAAAGCGAGGTCGAGGCACCAAGTAAACTGACAGATTCGGCGGCACGCTTTTGAATTGCGGGATGCAGATAGGCCGTGCTGTCAAGGCACGGGACCGATCCTTCCATTCGCAGCGACATAGCCGAGGATTTCAGGCGCAAGCGGAGTACTCGAAGCGCGCGTCTCGTGTTGGCTGAGTTCGAGCCGAGCTCACGCCGCCCGCCGCGAATACAACCGCAGCACCCCGCCCAGCCGCGTCGTGCAGACGACGTCTCCCGAGCGGATCGTCTCTACCGTCTCCGGCGGCGATTCGCACGCCGGCGGCAGGTGATCGCGGGCCTCGTGCGGCCGTTCCCGATTGTAGTGCAGCGCGAATTCCCGGCAGACGTAATCCAGATGCCGCGGGGCCACGATCACGAATCTGTCCAGGCACCCGACCTTCAGCGTCTGGATGAATCGCTCCACGTGGGCCCGCAGGTTCGGTGAGAGCGGTGTGTTGCGTTTGATCTTTGCTCCGCTGCCTTCGAAGACGGCGTCGAACTGCCGAGAGAACTTCGTGTCGTTGTCCCGCATCACGATTTTGGCCGACCGGCCGAGATTCTCGGAATCCATCTGGAAGTTGCGGGCCTGCTGCGTCACTCAGGCGGAGTCGGGACTCGCTGTACACGGCGAAATCCAGCAGCGGCGTGTTTTGAGGTGGATGAACACCAGCAGCGGCACGCCCACACGCTCTGCATCGCACGGGTGGAATGGATACGACTACTATACGCATGAATCAATTGACTTTCGCAGCGGTAAATGGCATTTTGTTGAATGCGGTATCGTTGATACTGGACGTTGCTGCACGAATAGAGTGGCCGAACAGGGTCGAAACAGCCGCGCGGTGCACCGTGGAGAAGTCCGATGAAGGACATTTCGAAGCTGAAGGGTAAGATCCTCGATGCGTTTGAGTCCTACGAGTCTTCAACACGCGAGGCAGATCGCGAAACGGCAGCCGCCAAAAACGCTGATGATATTCCTCTGGGGTCAAGAGTGCGGCTACAAACAAATGGCTTAGAAGTCGTCGGTACGCTTGTGCCGAGTCCCGACAAAGAGAGATACGCATTGCTGCACAGCGTTGCTGATGGAGTCATTTCGGTCGCACGCTCTGACGCCAAGATGGTCATCCTCGAGCCGGCACGGACGGATTTCGCTTCGGGCAACAAGAGTCTTGGAGCTGAAGTCGTCAAGGCCCTGATGGCGCTCGCGTCCTACATCACGGAGCGCAATCGTCAAGCTGAAGTGGACCGGCAATTCCAAAAGATTCTGAACGGGCAAAGTGACATCGTTCGCGCAGTGTCCGAAACTCTCGATCAGCGCTTTCAAGAGTCCGACATCAGCGGGGAGTTGGGACTATTGGATACGGCGCGACGCCACCATGAAGAGGGGGACTGGGACACAGCGTCTGAGTTGGCCGAGCGCGCTGCAGATCGTTTGAAGCAGCGTGATATATTCGTTCGTGCCGCACCATTCTTCCTCGCGGCCGCCTCGATCGCGATTGATTCTCAGTCGAGACGTGGTTCGGCAGTCGAGCGAATGGCAAGAGATTGGGCCAACCATATCGATGAACTTATTCCAGCCATCGAAGAAGCGATCAAGCGCCGTATATCCGTTCGCACATCAGGTTTTCGTTCTGAGTTTCGCGTGGACGGCCGAGTTAGAGCTGTCAGCGTTCCCGGTACTACTTTCCCGAATCGAACCCAACATGAAGTGAAACGGCTGGGCAGCCCCCTTGTTCCAAGCCTCCGGATTGCGAGGGAAAAGTGGAGGTCCCTTGAACGAGACGCTGATCCCAAGTATGGCCTCGCTTTGGCTGGGTACAGGACGATTGGACAGAGTACTCAGTGCGCCATCTCAGATGAACACGGAATGAGAATCGGGTTCGCATCATTTCTCGCCGTGATCGAAGTCGACGACTTCGCCGTCGAGATTCCAGATGAGATCGATCGATCACTGCCTGGGTGGTACACGTTACCGCAATACACAGAGGTGATCAATGTGAATCCCTATGGTATTGCGTTCATTCTGCGTCCCGAGGACAAAGCTTGTTTTCCGCAGGGTGGATACGAAGCAACCAGAGGCTTCGCTGCTCAAAATGGTTCGGTTTGGCCAACCGAAATAATGCAGCTTCGGGAATTTGAACGTCGTTTCAATGGCGTTGAGAAGCTGACGCTTTATAAGGCTGGACTGGAGGGAACCACGGTCAACTGAACACTTGAAAACGCCTTTGTGAGACACGGTCTATCTGGCTCCGCTTTGCTCACCGTCGACTCTCACGCCGCCCGCCGTGAATACGACCGCAACAGCACGCCTAGCCGCAAGGTGCACACGACGTCTCCGGGTGTGAGCATCTCCACCGGTTCCGTTGGCGATTCGCACGCCGGCGGCAGAAGGTCGCGGCCTCGTGCGGCTACTTTTAGTTGGCGGCGGTGAAGGGTTCAGGAAAGCGTTGACTCTGAACGCGGACGAAGCGTACTCGGAATCGCCAACTCGTTCAGTTGAAGGAGCTTGCGCCACCCGCTATTCTGAGAATGGTTCGTAAAAGGGTTCCTTTCGGGGAGCTTTTCCGGTTTGCGGAATTGCCGCCGACCCACGGGTTTACACACGACGCCGAGAGTGAGAGCTCTCGGCGTTCGTCGTTTTCCGCCTTCCCCGCAACGGGTTACGTCGGTTCGCCGTCCGACGAGAGTTCGCCGCCGACGGGGCGCGAACGCCGCCAGCCCCGCTCCCGCCCCGCCCTCTCGCCAGAACTCTCGCGCTCTCAGATTGACAGGGACCGTCGGGTTAACGACCTGATTGCGTTCGGTGGGCCGCGGGCAACTCGACGTGAATGACCTGTTGCATTCGAGTCGTGATGGTTCAGGCGACAGAGAAACGATAGAGTACACCGAACGGAGAATCGGTGATGCTTCGAATCCTCGGCCCCGCGAAGACACTTCACAGCGGAATCACCCGCCGCAAACTGTTGCACGTCAGCGGGCTCGGCGCACTGGGCGTCGGCCTGGGGCAACTTCTTGAATTGCAGTCTCTGCAGGCATCGACGGTCGATGCTCCTGGGTTCGGCAAGGCGAAGTCCTGCATTCTGATTTACAAATACGGTTCGCCGCCGCAACACGAGACGTTCGATCCAAAACCGCTCGCGCCGGCGGAAATCCAGGGCGAACTCAAGGCGATTTCCAGCAAGGTCCCCGGCATCGAGATCGGCGAGGGTCTGCCGAAGATCGCCGCCATCATGGACCGTTTGACGGTCGTCCGCTCGCTGACGCATCCCTATCCGCTGCACGGCACCGTCTACGCGACGACCGGCATTCCGAACGTCGATACGAAGATCGAAGCCCAGCCGCGTCACAAGCGGCAATGGCCGTTTATCGGGTCGGTCGTCGATTACGTCGAGAACCGGCGCGTTCAAGGCAGACTCCCGGCGTTGCCCCGCAATATCGCCCTGCCGTTTGTGATGGGATCAAAGAACGAATATCCCCCGTTGGCGGGACCGTACGGGGCGTTTCTGGGAACGCGGTACGATCCCGTCTACACAGATTTCACGGCGAAGGGGACGCACCTCGCGCCGGAGATTCGGCCGGGCAAGGCGTTCAATGATCCGTTGCTGGGCATCAAACCGACCGACAAACTCCAACTGGCAGGCGCCGGTGGAGGGCGGTCCGGAATCGATGCGCGGCGATCCGACGTGCGGAGATCACTGTTGAGTCAATTCGACCGGTCACGCCGCTGGCTGGACGATCACGAACGCATCGCGACGTATTCCCTCCAGCAGCAGATGGCCTGGTCGCTGCTTGCGAGCGGAAAGGTCCGCGACGCGATCGACTACACACGCGAGCCGCAGACGACGCGCGACAGCTACGGCATGACGCTGTTCGGCCAGTCCTGTTTGGCCGCCCGCAGGCTGATTGAAGCCGGCACGAAGTTTGTCACGGTCTTCTGGGACGCCTACGGCCTGAACGCCGGCTCGTGGGACACGCACCACAATCACTTCGGCCGGTTGAAGGAATTCCTGCTGCCCGTGTACGACCAGGCGTTTTCCGCACTCATCCTCGATCTCGAAAGTCGGGGCCTGCTCGACGAAACGCTGGTGCTGGTGATCAGCGAGCACGGCCGCACGCCGAAGATCGATTCCAAACCGAAGGGCGCGGGACGGCATCACTGGTCGCGGGCCTATTGCCAGGTCTATGCCGGCGGCGGGATGGGCCGCGGCCACCTCGTCGGGCGCACCGACAAACACGCCGGCGACGTGGAAGCGACCCCCATCTCGCCGAAAGACGTGCTGGCAACCGCGTTCCACCTGCTGGGAATCGACCCGCACACTACGGTGCCGAACGCCGACGGCCAACCCATGCCGATCAGCGGAACTGGCCGGTTCCGAAAGGAACTGTTGGGATAGCCGGCCAACGGTTTTGCGCCAGTGGCCCCACGTTTCGCCGTGTGGCCCGCCGGCTCCCTGGTTCGAGCCGAGACGCGGGGGGCCGTACCGAGACGCGACGTTCGCCACGGTGCCCGTGGGCAACCCGGCAAAATTCTCGGACTCTCTGGTTCACAACCTCCGCCAGGCGAAGCCGAGCAGGCAGGCAAAGGTGGGCATGCCCTGTCACTGGCCTTTGACAAGCCTACCGTCCGATTGACGCAGCACGACCCCGCGATTGACACATCCGTCGATCACGATCTCGATCCGTGAGCGAATTCGGTTTCCGGACCTTTGAAAGCCAAGATCACGGGAAATCTGCCGGACAAGGTCGTCGCGTTGCATCGCACCCAATCTGGACAACGCCGCGTGCGCTAACTCGTCGATGACGGAGTTCGGGACCGAATCAATCGAGTTGAATTGGAGGGACACGCTCGATTCGATGGCAATGCGTTCAACAATCGTTGGTTGCAGGGACTCGACAGATGGGTCTAATTCATCCGAATCCGTTGCTCCGCCGTTCGAGTCGGCAGACAGGCTCGCTTCGTATGAAGTGATGACTCGTTGAATCTGCCGCTCGCGATTCCGAACCCAGTCGGTCGACCAGATCCGGACCATCGTCCAGCCGAGGTTCTGTTCCAGGACGGATTGCCGCAGCCGGTCTCGGTCGCGGGCTGTCCTTGAGGAATGATACGTCACTCCGTCGCATTCAATTCCAAGAATGAATCGTCCGGGGTGTTCTGGGTGCACGATTGCCAGATCGATTCGATAACCTCCACAACCGACCTGCCGGCGAACTTCGAAGCCTCGCCGTTCGAGTTCCGCGAACACCTCCGCTTCGAACGGTGAATCAAAGTCGGCATCCGCGTTTTCAACTCGCTCGGTGCCGAGAGCAGCCACCCCGCGTTCGGCGTATTCGATGTAGTGTTTCAGAAGGCGTGGACCAACGGCGACGGATGACGACAGGTCAAGATCCTGTGACCGTACAGAACTGACGAAAATGATCCGTTCCCGAGCGCGAGTCACCGCAACGTTCAAACGGCGTTCGCCACCCTGGCGATTGAGCGGTCCGAAGCGTTTGTAGAATCGGCCGTGTTGATCCGGACCGTATGCCATCGACAGCAGGATGACATCCCGCTCGTCCCCTTGGACGTTCTCCAAATTCTTGATGAAGAGCGGTTCCGCAGCGGTTTCCGCGCAGAGTTCTTCCATGTCCGGACGGTGTTTCAGCGCTTCATGCAGATAGTCGATGACGGCAAGTTGCTGTCGTTGGTTGAACGTGACGACGCCGAGCGATCGATCCGGAAAGTCTTCGAAGTGGCGGAAGATCAGCTCGACGGTCCGGCGGGCTTCGACGTCGTTGAAACCGCCGCTCGATCCACTTTTCCAGCACCCACCCTCGACGAAGACGTGTTCGACGGCCCGGGCGCCGTCTCCATCCTGAACACTCGGAAACGTCACGAGGTCGTTGTCGTAGAAGTGGTGGTTCGAAAACGCGATCAATTGCTCGCGTTTGCTACGGTAGTGCCAACGCAGCCGTTTGCGGGGCATCCCCATCGACAGGCACACGTCGAGAATGCTCTCGAAATCCTGAATGTTGCCGATTCCGGTCTCTTCCTCGCCCTCGTCGAACTCTTCCTCGCTCCCCATGCGATCGAAGAACGTCGTCGGCGGCATCTGCTTCTGGTCGCCGGCGACGACGAGTTGGCGGCCGCGGTAAATCGCCCCGATCGCATCGAATGGACGAACCTGCGACGCCTCGTCGAAAATCACGAGATCGAACCGAAGCTGGTCCGTGTTGAGGTAGGTGCTGACCGCCAACGGGCTCATCATCACGCATGGCTTGAGCCGCAGAAGCATGTTGGGAATGCGTTGAAACAGAACTCGCAACGGCAGATGACGCGTTTTCTTGTTGCATTCTCGAAGGAGCGTTCCCAGCTCTGACGAACTCGGCGCGCCCTGCAGGTCGGCATGGGGCCGATCCGGGTCGTCCAACAGCCTGGACCGGATTCGACAGTACGCATTCCGGATGCTCTGGCGATCCAGGTCTGCAAAACGGGCGATCAGACGTTCGTGGTCGCTGACGTCGAAATCGCGAAGGTCTTCGTCGGACTGGTAGATCGCGTCGAGCCATTTCCGGTAAAACGATGCGTCAAATGCGTCTCTGGCGGATTCAATTGTGAAATCTCCGCTGAGCAACTCGTTGACAATCTCGCCGACGCCCTTCTCCCGAAGATCTGATTCAATCTGGCGGAATCGCATCCAGTCCCAGAGCGAAGCGAGATCGCTTGTTCGCCTGCCCAGCCAATCGGCCAGCGATGAGACGGGCTCGGTCGCGACCGTTGTTCCGTCTGCTACGGAAGTCTTGATGTCAAACGCCCGCTTCAGGAATTCCCAGCTTTCGCGAAAACGGTCATCAACCGCGGCTTTGACGTTGGAACGGGCGGAGTTCAGTTTGTCTCTGGCATCCTGCGAGGTTGCCGCGATGCGGACGGCTGTCGGAAGTTCAGGACCGTATCGGTTCACAGAATCCAGCAACCATTCGGCTGCATATGACTCCTTCGCCGCCGCAGCCGGCTCGATCACAACGCTCAGGTCTCGCAACTCGTTGCTGGCCGATTTCACCGATCGCACAGCGACATACAACGAATTGGCCAGCTCCCTGTGTTCGTCGAGCGAATCAACCGAAACGTCTTCGCCGGAGCGCAATACCTCTTGAACTCGATCGAGATCAACAAGTCGTGTTCCCAGCAAAGTCGCGATTGTTCCGAGCCAATCGGAGAGTACAGAAACCGGTACACTTTCGTAGAGAGTTCGGTTTTCTCCGACAAACCGCACTGCCACGCGCTGGTCGAGCAGTTCCCACTCGTCCTTCTGCGTTCGAAGTAACTCTTCGAGGCAGCGCACGGTTTTCGCGAGCGCTTCGCGGTCGATCCGATCAGGGGAACAAAGTGCGTCGATCAGATTTCGCGGGACCTTGATAAATGCTGTCAGCCGTTCCACCGCGTCAAGCCCGTCCAGGATGCGCTGCCAGTCCGTCTTGTTATCGGAATCTTGCGCAAGATCGTCAGGAATTTCGCGCTCGTGACGATGGACGACCTCCATCCGTCGGTGAAAACGCCGCAGCCGGCTCATATCGGCGAGCAGCGCCTTCGTTGTTGTCGGCATGTCGTCGATATAGATGTCCTGCAGTTCTCGCTTGAAGGCCCGGAAACCGCCGAACCAGCGTTTCCAGATCCTCTCGTAGGGAAGGGAACGGTCGGCGAGCGCCTTGCTCTCCGGTTCGAACGCTCGATGCGACATCCGTTCGATCAGTTCTCGCCGGATTGGTTCGACCTCGTTCACATCAGCCAGGCATTTGGATGCAATCGATCGGATTTCCGCCCGGCGTGCGGCTTCAAACCAGGATCGCCGGAGGGCACCGGATGTCGAAATCAAATTGCCGAGTTCAACGAGCCGCGCCAGTAACTGGATCGTCGGCTCGGTGGAAAGGGGGACCGATAGACACGCCATGACGTTCTTCACAGCGTCGTCCAGTTGCAGCACGGACTGCTTCAGTTCGAGTACGCCGCTGAGGAGCCGGGAAAAGTATTCGATCTGTGTTCGAATCGTCCTTTCCGCATGCGGACGGACGAGACGGCTCCAGTCGTCGCCGGGGTACAGCAGTAATGGGACGGCATCAGCCGGAAAACGTTGTTCGATGTCGTCGACGTACTGTGAGAGACGTTGGCGGAAATCTGCTTCGTCTGCAGCCGAATTCGCCAGTTTGATGACGTTGACGGCGACCGCGCGCGGGTCGCGGTTCAGCCAATCGGCGGGGATCGGGGGCACGGCCCGGAGTTCGTCGAGTTCCTTCATGGCGGAGGCCAGATCGGTCGGGGAGGGAATGGACGCGATGAGGCCGTGGTCAACAAGCGGCTGAAGTTCGTCGGCAATTCGCCGGAACGACGCAGCCAGCGCGGAAAAATGGTGCCGAACGTCGTCTTCAATGGAAAGCGACTGGCCTTGAAGCCGGCATCCCTTCCACGGATGCTGGGCGTACCCATCAATCACGGCTTTGCAGTCGGCGAGCTTTCGCAACAAGTCGTGAATGTCACGCAACTGTTGGCCTGTGAACTTTGCCGGGTCTTCGATCGCGCAGCGCGAACTCGGTCCGCGGTCCACGCGGGCAAGGCAGCCGTGCGCCTGATAGGCGGTCATGCCCAGCGGTTCGCGGCGGCGGTGCAGAGCGCGGACGTACCAGTTGAGGCGGTTTCGCGCCACGTACAGTTCCTCCAGAGCCTGCCGCTGATCGGGATAGACCTCGCGGGGCAGGTGCAGGCACCGCGCGATCTCCGTGACCACGGCCTTCTTGTTCGCCTTGTGGCTGTGGCATTCCAGGCAGAAGTCGCCGAGCTTTCGGTTGTCCAATCGCCGTTTGACGACTTCGAGGGCCGCGGATTTCTCGCTGACGAACAGGACGGACTTCCCCGCCGCGAGAAACTCCGCGATCAGATTGGCGATCGTCTGGCTCTTTCCCGTTCCCGGCGGGCCGTCGAGGACAATGCTCATCCCCTCTTTGACGGCAAGGATCGCCTCCAGTTGGCTGCTGTCGGAATCGAGAATCGTGTGCAGCCGCATTGGCGGGACCTTTTCGTCGAACTCTTCGGGCGACGGCAGGTCAACGCTGTCCGAGACGGCGGAAGATTCGTCGCCGGCGACCGCCTGGCAGACGTTGTGATTGGCGATCTGCTCCCAGTTGTCGCCGAGGTCCCGCCACATCGCGATTTTCTGAAACGTGAAGTTGTTCAGAACGACGGCGTCGATCACCTCCCAGCGGGGCGAATCCTGAATCGCATCGCGGACGCGATCCAGGAAATCCGTTCTGGCGCCGGCGGCTTCGAGGTCGGCGAGCGGCGGCAGTTCAGGTAACTCAATCCCGAATTGGCTCTTCAGCAATTCCCCCAGACAGTAGTTGGGGATCGCGTCGTCTTCGTACTCGGAAACCGTCCACGGGGAATCGGTCGTCTTTTGCTGCACGTTGACCGGGACGAGCATCAACGGCGAGAACAGTTCGACCTCGCTGTCGTTCGACTCGTACCACTTCAGCAACCCGAAGCCGAGAAACAGGCTGTGGACTCCCTGCTCGGAGAGGGATTCCTTGGCCCGAAGACTCAACCGCCGCAACCGGAGTTCGAGTTCCCGGTCGGACATTTCGGCGATGAGCTGGTCGTCCGCCAGATACGGCGAATCCAGGCAATCATCGAGCGGTGGGTTGCGGTGTTTCTTCCTGGCCGGCCGGACTGGAAAGAGTTCTCCCCGATCGGGAATCGCGTCGATCACGGCGGCAACGGTTTCGTCCAATTCTTCTTCTGCCGGAACCAGCTCGTCCTTGTGGGCAAACGTCATCGACCCGTCGCCGATGCTGATCCGCTGCCAGATTTCCTCAGCATCGGGATGCGCGATGCTGACGGCCCCGCGGCTGCCGATCCGGCAGTTGACGAGCGTGTTGCGCTTCGTGAGATCGAGCAGATTCCGCCGCCAGGCTTCGATGGTCTCACGGATGTCGGTCATGGTGTGGTCGATTTCGCAAAGTTCTCGTTCACCGTGCGTCCAGCAAATCGCGACCGCCAACGGCGCGTTCGATTATCCCTCAGTGACGTAACTCCCCGGCGATCGCCGTGAACTGGTCAAGAGCCGTCTGCAAATCGTCGGCGATCTCCTGGGCGAGAACGTCCGGCTCGGGGAGATCGTCGGAGTCTTCGAGGCTCTTGTCCTTGAGCCAGAAAATGTCGAGGTTCACCTTGTCCCGCTTGATGAGTTCTTCGTAGCCGAACGACCGCCATCGCCCGTCGGGGTTTCGCTTCTCGGTCCACGTCGGCTTGCGCTCGTGCCGGTTCGCGGGATGGAAGCATTCGACGAACTCATCGAGATCGGCCCGTTTGAGCGGCTTCGTCTTCTGCGTGAAGTGCATGTTCGTCCGGAGATCGTACACCCAGAGTTTGCTCGTCCACGCGGCCTCCTGAGCGGGCTTCGCGTCGAAGAAGAGCACGTTCGCTTTCACGCCCTGAGCGTAGAAGATGCCGGTCGGAAGCCGGAGAAGCGTGTGCACGTCGAATTGCTTCAGCATGTTCCGCCGGACGGTTTCACCGGCTCCCCCCTCGAACAGCACGTTGTCGGGGACGACGATCGCACAACGCCCGTTGATCTTCAGCAGCGTCTTGACGTGTTGCAGGAAGTTCAGTTGCTTGTTCTTCGTCGTCGTCCAGAAGTCGTGCCGCTCATACGATGCGTCTTCCTTTTCGAGGTCGCCCTCTTCGTTGACGATGGAAATGCTGCTCTTCTTCCCGAACGGCGGATTCGTGAGCACCATCGAGAACCGGTCGCCGGGATCGCTCGCCAGCGAATCGACGCCCGATTTCACGGGACACGGGTCGGCGTTGATCCCGTGCAGGTACAGGTTCATGATGCACAGCCGGGCCGTCGCCGGGACGAGTTCCCACCCTTTGACGAATGACTCGCGGAGATGCTTCTTCTCGTCCTTGTCGAGATCGCGTCCGTGATGTGTGATGACGTAGCCGATCGCCGCAAGCAGAAAGCCACCGGTTCCGACCGCCGGGTCGCAGACCGTGTCACCCGGTTCCGGCTGCATCACGTCGACGATCGCTTTGATGAGTTCACGCGGCGTGAAGTATTGCCCGGCTCCCTTCGGTGACTCCGCGGCGCTCTTTGCCAGCAACCCCTCGTAGATGTCCCCCTTCACGTCGGCTTCCATCGACGACCAGGTCTCGGTATCGATGAGATCGACAATCAGCCGCTTCAGCGTCGCGGGGTTCTGAATCTCCTGCCGGGCCTTCTTGAAGATTTCCCCGAGCATCCCCGGCTTCTTGCCGAGTTCTTCGAGAATGTGCCGGTAGTGAACTTCGAGCGCGTCGCCGTCCTTCTCCAACAAGCTCTGCCAGCCGAGCGCCGGCGGGATGATCGGCTTCCGGTTGTACGGCGGCTTCGTCTGCTCGTCCGCCATCTTCAGGAACAGCAGAAACGTGATCTGCTCCGTGTACGCCATGTACGACAGCCCGTCGTCGCGGAGTACGTGCGCGAAGTTCCACGCTTTGTTGACGATCTGTGCGGATGCGTTGCTCACTTCGATCCTTTCCCTTTTCCCTTCAACCCGCCCTTCTTCGGCGCCATGGAGCCGCTCTTCATTCCATTCGGTGTCGCCATCGACTTGCTCGTCTTTGAATTCAACCCCTTCTTGCCACTTGCCGACTTCTTCATCCGCGACGTGGATGCGGTTGACTTCACGAAACTGGCAACCGCCGCGTCGAGAGAATCGCCGCCTTCTTCAATCATTCCGAGCCACGAATTTCGTTCGTCACGCGGTAACGCGGATGCGGAGAAGATGACCGCCCTTCGTTCCCACGACCCAAAAGTCGACCAATTCTCCTTTCGTTCGCGAACCCAATCGACGATTTGAAATCGTTCAGCAACCAGCGCCTCCAACCGACTTGCAATGTCTTTAGGTGATGACTCGGCAAGCCGCATCGCCGTCTGCGAGTCAGCCAAACCATCAATTGACCGGATGATTTCGATTCCCCACATGCGACCGAACGCGAGACTCCCCAGGGCGTCGGTCTCGAAGAACCGAATAATCTTCTTCTTTTTGGTAACTGTCACTTTGCTTGTCGCCTTCAAGTAATTTGCGACGTCACGCAGAACGGGAACGAGCGCGCGTAAATTGCCAATTGCGATTCTGTTAAGGACGTTTGTCCGCAAATGCGATGCTCTTCTGAGAAGATGACGTGCGATACCGAGATGCAGTTTGTCCATTTTCACGCACGCCTCAAATAGCTCGGCAATGTTGTCACGAATTGCCTTCTTCTTCGTGTCGTCGTCGATGAGATCGTCAAATGAGTCGGATTCGATGAACGCGTCGTATCCCACCGATTCGAGAAGCTCATCGATCAACTCGCTCAAGCGTCGGAATTCACCTCGTTCTTCTTCTTCCTCAGGGTCACGCAACTCGCGTTCAATGAAGTCCTCGCAGGAATCAATTCGTGTCTTCGATGCGTTCAACGTCAGTCGATGTGCCGTGTAAAGGTAGTCGCACAGATCGTGGAGAACCAAAACGGCGTCTTCGTACGTCCGACAGAAGATTCGGAAGTCGTCGACGTAACGCGTGAACTCAAGTCCGCGACGAAGAAGACGACCGTCAACATCGTTCATACACGCTTCAGCGAGCACGATTGATGCACTTGGACCGACGGGAAGGCCACGTGAATGCTTCGCAGACAATGCAGAAAGAAACTCTTCGATCGCTTTTGCTCGACTCTCGGAAACTCCTGCCTGCTCCAGAGCGTTCTCGATTCGATGCTGAGATGCTTGGTTGTAAAAGTCTGTAATGTCAGCGACGACGACAAAGTTGAATTCCCCGGATTCAGCAAGAGTCTTGGATCTCCCGTGAAACTCCGGCCACCCGGTTGTTGGCGGAAACCAAGAGCCGCGCTCATCGGGAACGATCCGGTAAGAGCACGCGATTTGTCGCTCGGCTGGAATCCGCGCCGCTTCCAGCAGCTCCGAGACTTCGTAAACCATCGCCGTGTAAACGAGAGCATCAATCGGATCGAGTTGAGCAACGACCCGAAAGTCAGTGCCCGACTTCGGAACCACCATTCGACGCGGAGACTTCGGTCGATATTCACAGAGATCGAGTCCCTCTAATTCGTGACGGATCCGATTCCAGCAATGTGTGATTGCGTCGAACTCGAAGGAACGCGGAAAGAAATCGGAGTCTCCGAATCGCTGAATATGCTTAAGTGCCCATTCGAGAGCGTCAGTCGAAAGTGATTCTGCCATCGGATCAACTCCCGATACTCTTGCGTTTCCAAGGAGACCGCTTCGTCACCTTCCCACCGTTTGCATCAATCGCGGCCCGCTCCGCTTTGATGCGGGCGAGCAGCTTGCTCGCCGGTTCGTCGTTCGGGTCTTGCGGAACGAGCTTGCCCTCGAACGCCCGCTTCAGGATGGACTGGCGGAGCCGGGCGGAGCGTTGAAGCGATCCTTCGAGCAAGTGCTCCGCCTCGTCAGCGATTGACCACAACCGCTGAATCTCCGTGACGATTTCGTCTTGTTCGTTACGCGGCGGAAGGGGGATCATTGCGACGCGGACGTCTTCAAGATTGAGCGTCTTTCGTGCGACTTCGTGAGCGGCTCGCGTGAGCCGGGCCTGCATTCGCGGATCGCGAAGCACGATCTCAACAAAATGAGCGTTGATGAATTTGGACGTTGGGATGACTGAAACAGCCCGCGCGGTATTCGCTCCCGCCGCATCGGAAGGAACAATAGCGGTTCGGCCGATCGTCCCTACGACCGTTAAGAGCACTTCCCCGCCGCGGAGAAGTGTCCGCCGGTACTGCTCCGAAATCTTCGGATCAATGCATTTCAGTTGATCGAGAGCAACCCGTCCGTTTGCTACGTCACAAACCCGAACAAGTGGAACTCCGACTGGCAAATCGGGACCGGGTTGAAGAACGCCGTAAGCAATCGACCGGTCACCGGCGTTGATTTGCTCGATCGTCGCCCAACACCACGCATCCGGCAACACGGGCATCCGGTCGGCATTCGACTGCGCCGGTTCCTTGTACTTCTCCTTCCACCCCGTCGGCGGCTTCGTCCCCTTCGCTTCGTACTTCGCGAGTTGCTCCGCTTCCCAGCGTTTTCGCCGCTCGGCGAGAATGCGTTGGAGAAGCTCCGTCGCCGGTTCCACGTCGGGGTTGTCCGCCCGCCATTGCTCCGTGAGCATCCCATCGACGGCGGCTTTGAGCACCGCGGCCCGGTAGCGCTTGAGATTCGCCTTCGCCCGTTCCAGAGCCGCCACGCCCGCGTCGAGATCGGAGAAGAGTTCTTCAATCTTCGCGACGATGCGGCGTTGCTCGTTCACCGACGGCAAAGGAAATCGGACTTGTGACAGGGCTTTCCCCGTCAAATGCTTGATCGTCGTTCCCGTATAGTGTGTCGCGAAGTCGTTCGTCAATGTGCCATAGTAGAGAAAGTACATCGCGAACGACGAATCGTACTGATCGGCCCGAAAACGGACGCGATGGAGTGCCTTCTGAATTCGGGCGTCGGTCGACTGCTCCTTCCACACGGCAGCGCGCCCGGGTTCACCACCCTCGCAAATGACAAGATCGCCCGATTGAATTCCGTACCGTGCTTCTTCGCCTTCTTCAAAACGCATCTCTTTGAGATCGGAAAGATCAAACGAAAACCAACGAACGTTGACGTTCCGCAAATACGGTTTGAACGTGCCGCGGTTCTTCTGTTTGTCGAGCATCTTACCGAGACACATCTCCGAAGCGAGATCGCCCAGTCGAATTGATGGCCACGGCTTCCCGTTGTCACTCATGCCGCCAACCTCGCATTGAGTTCCTCAATCAAAGTCGGCAACCGATCTCCGAAGAGTTCGTGGGCCTTCCCCAGCCCGCCGAGTTGCGAAAACGGAGCGTACTCGAAGTCGTCTTCGTCGATGCTCAGACTGTTCGCGATGTGATCCTTGATCGCGTCGAGCCATTTGCGTTGGTCGGCGTCGAAGCTCACGCCGGCTTGATGCTGTTCGGCAAGCCACGCCTGGTACCGCTCTTCGACTTCCACGGCGACGGGAACGAGCGGCTCTTCCGGATGCAGCGCGTGACGGACGATCGCGATGAGATCGACCAGAGCTTTGCCTCCTTGCCCCTGCACCTTGTCCGGTTCGACGGCTGCGTAGAGCTTCCACAGCCGCTCTTCGGGATGCGCGATGTTCAACGGCGGACGGGCGATCGCCGCGGCCAGCTCTTTGACGTGCCGGAACCGCAGCCCGGCCCGGTACGGCTTCGAGTAGAGAATCTGAATTGCTTCGATCTCGTCTTTGTGATCGTCCAGAAACTTGCGGAAGTCGGAGAGCACGGTTTTCGCCTTCTCTTTCGCCGCCGCGTCGAACCCGGCCCCCAGCAGCGCGTCCTGCGTCTTCTCGTCGATGACCTGTTCGAGCGACGCTTTGATTCCGAGAATCGTCTCGCGGAGCTTCGGATTGTGGAACGCCTGGAGAGCTTCGGCCATGCTCTCTTGCTCGGCGGCTTCGAGTTGCTCGTCCGTCGGCTCTTCGTCCGCGGCGAGTCCGAGCTTCTCCGCGGCCCGCTGTGCGTTGCGATCGGCGTCGAGACTGCCGAGCAACTCCGCCGTGAGCGTCGCGAGCGACTTCCCGCCCGCGGCTCTTCTGATTTCGTCGTCGTGCTGCGGTTCAATCTCCTGTTCGAGCCGGGCCAGCCGCGCCGCCAGCGTTGAGACGACGTCGGCGTGAACGACCCCCTGGGCGACGGTCTGCAGCACCTTGTCGAGCGGGACAGACGGCTTGCGGTCGAGCGGCTTCGAGCACGTCTTGTCCTGCTCGCAAACGCCGACGGCATCGACGATGACATATCGCGTTTTGTGTTTCGCGTCCGGCGTGACGGATTGAAGATCGTCGGGACTGATGACCCGGCAACCGCGGCCCTTCATCTGCTCGAAGTACGACGCCGACTTGATATTCCGCATGAAAAGCAGGCATTCGAGCGGCTTCACGTCGGTCCCGGTCGCGATCATATCGACGGTGACGGCAATCCGCGGATTGTACGAATTGCGGAACCTGTTCAGCAGCACGTCCGGCTTTTCGCCGGTCGTCTTCGACGTGATCTTCTGACAGAAGTCGTTTCCCTTGCCGAATTCTTCGCGGATCATTTTCACAATGTCGTCGGCGTGAAGATCGGTCTTGGCGAAGACGAGCGTCTTCGGGACTTCTGTTCGACCGGGGAAGATTTCGGTGAAGAGCCGGTCGCGGAACGTCTGGATGACAAGCCGAATCTGCGATTCATTCACTACGTCGCGATCGAGTTGCGTCGCGGTGTAGGTGAGATCGTCGTCGAGTTCCTTCAAGAGCTTGTTGCGGGTCCGCCGGTCGCGATGCGGGACAAAATGGCCGGGTTCCCTGGCGAGCGTCGCTCCGTTCCCGGTGATTTGCGTCGCGATGCGGTAGACGTCGTAACCGACGTTGATCCCGTCGGCGACGGCTTTTTCGTGCGAGTAATCCTGAACGAGATTGCCGTTGAAGAAGCCGATGGTTTGAGCCGTCGGCGTCGCCGTGAGGCCGATGAGAAACGCATCGAAATAATCGAGCACCTGCCGCCAGAGATTGTAAATCGAGCGATGGCATTCATCGACGATGATGAAATCGAAGGTCTCGACCGGAATCTTGGAGTTGTAGACGACCGGGACCGGCACTTTGACGAGCGGGGAAGCGCTCTCGAACATCGACTGCTCTTCGTTGGCTTCCTCGAACTCTTCTTCCCCCTTGAGAATGGAGAAGAGCCGTTGAATCGTCGTGATGCAGACTTTCGACGCCGGGTCGATCGTGTTCTTCGCAAGCCGCTGGACGTTGAATTCTTCGGTGAACTTGTAGTTCGTGTGCGGGCTTGTGTACTGCTGGAACTCGTTGAGCGTTTGCTTGCCGAGATTGTTCCGATCAACGAGAAACAGAACCCGCTTCGCGTTCGCGAACTTGATGAGCCGGTAAGCCGCGATGACCGCCGTGAGCGTTTTCCCCGAGCCGGTCGCCATTTGAATGAGCGACCGCGGGCGATTCTGGGCGAGCGACTTTTCGAGATTGTTGAGCGTCGTGATCTTGAGCGGCCAGAGTCCGGTGACGTCGAGTTCCGGCATTCCCCGGAGCTTCGCCCGGACCTGTTCGCCGCCGAGCCGAACGAGTCGAAGAAGCTCTTCGGGCCGGTGGAACGTGAAGACGACCCGGCTTCGGAAGTCCGGCTCCAGACTGTTCGTGAATTGCGTCTCGATCCCGGTCGATTCATAGGCGAACGGGAGCGGGAGCCGGAAGTTCGGGAGTTGTGCCGGGAGACCGTCCGCGTACTTCGCCGATTGCGTTTCGACGCCGGTGAGCGTGTGACCCGCGGGCTTCGCTTCGATGACGCCGACGGCTTTCCCGTCGACGTACAGCAGATAATCCGCGAAGCCGCTCTTGAGCGGGAACTCACGAACGGCGATCCCCGACCCCGCCGAGAGATTCATCGCGGCGTGATCTTGAACGTGCCAGCCGCATTCGGCGAGCTGGCGATCGATCTCTTCCCGAGCTTTTTGTTCGGTTTGCACAGCGGTTCATGGTACTGCGGCACGATTCCCGACTCAATGAAACACTCCCCAAATGGGGCAATTGAATGCCGGCTGTGTCGACGCCCATGCCAACGTCGCGGCCACAGGGCGGGGATTCTGGCCGATCCCGCCGCGTCTACCACAGATCTACCACCTTTCTACCACGCTCCCCCGAAAACCCCGAAAAAACGAGAGTGGTAGTGAAACGAGTTGCAAACGCGGCGAGTGGCGGTAGACTCTACAAATATAGTGGTTTCACGCAACGTTGCCGGTTCTGTGAGGTTGGTTCGGGACGCAGAGGTCGCTGGTTCAAATCCAGTCGCCCCGACTGTTTTCAGAAAGAAGCCCTTCGGCGAGAACGTCGAAGGGCTTTCTCATTGTGGGGACGGGAGGTGCGGCTCGCAGATCGTGTTCAAATGGGGCTGCATCATGGTCCGATATTCCGGATCAATTGACGCAACCTCTTTCGGCGCTGCACGATGGGCGGTTCAAATCCAATTGCCAGCTTCAACGACAGATCACTGAGCCATTGCACAGCAGGCTCACGATACGAATCCGATTGATCCCCGGCGAGGCCTCGCCAGGATTCCCCCCGGAAAAATCACGGGTTCGCTCTTGACAAGCAGTTAGTTGCATATACAAGTAAATTGAGGAGACATGAAATGGGAGCCGAGCCTATGCACGCGATGATTGACAAGATCGCCGGCGAGTGCGTTGCGGTTCGGTTGCGCATGCTGAATCGCGTCGTCACCAACATCTACGACGACGCCCTGCGGTCGCTCGACCTGAAGGTGAGCCAGATGAACATTCTGGTCGCCGCCGCCAAGTTGGGAACGGCTCGCCCGATTGAAGTCTGCGGGCATCTGCAGCTCGACGTCTCGACCCTCAGCCGCAACGTCGAACGCATGAAAGCTCGTGGCTGGCTGGAAGTGGTGCCCGACGAGGACGGCCGCTCGCAGCCATTTCGCCTGACGCCAAAGGGCCGCAAGCTCCTGGAAAAGGCAGTTCCGGCCTGGAGCGATGCGCAACAGCAGGTCAAGAAGGTCCTTGGGGTCGGGTTCGTGGAGCAGTTGAATCAAGCCATGAAACGAGTCAGCAAAGGGGCGGTCGGAAGTTGATCTTTTGGCATATAGGTGCATATACAACAAGGAGCAGCCATGGTGAGCACTGAGTGTGAGATGTCCGCGCATTACAGCCCCGGCAACCTGCTAGCACGTCTCAACGCGGCGTTGATCGACGATGGCATTGATCCCGAGCACCCGACCATGGAGGCGCTGGCGCCCTACGACCAATTTCACGGACGCGGCCTGGAGGCGACGTTGGAGATCGCCGAGCTCGTGGAGGCGGGTTCAGCCGATCACATCCTGGACATCGGCAGCGGGATCGGTGGGCCCGCGCGCTACTTCGCGAGCCGCTTCGATTGCAGGGTCACTGGAATCGATTTGACTCCTGAGTTCTGCGACGTTGCCCGCCACCTCACGCGTTTGCTCAACCTCGAGGAGAGAGTCAAGTTCGAGCTCGGCGACGCGCTGGCGATGCCCTTCGCCGATGCCAGCTTCGACGGGGCTTACTCCATGAATGTCTCGATGAACATCGCCGACAAAGACACCTTCTATCGAGAAATCAACCGCGTGCTGAAGCCGGGCGGGTGGCTGCTGTTCTCCGAGGTTGCAAAGGGCGATGGAGGAGAGCCGAACTATCCGATGCCTTGGGCGGCAAGCGCGCGTGCCAGTTTCTTATCGACTCCAGAGGAAACCCGACGGGGCCTGCTCCAGGCGGGATTCGACGTCGTTCGGCTGCAGAGCACCCTCGAGGAGGCGCGCGCTTTTGGCGCCCGCTCGCGCGCGATGGTCGAGCGCGGAGAGAAGCCGCCGCACCGCGCTGTGATGTTGATCCACGGTGAGATTGCGAGTCAGGCAATGGCGAACACGTCACGGGGTCTGTTGGAGGCACGGATCATCCCGATCGAGCTCTTGAGTCGCAAGGTATCGTGACGCCGCGTAACAAGCCAATGGAGCCGACGCGTGACCGCGCGGCTCAATGGCGCGTTACGTCGCAGCCTTTTCGACTGACGCTCCAGGGACGCAAGCTCCTGGAAAAGGCGGTTCCCGCCTGGAGCGAGGCGCAGCAGCAGGTCATGAAGGTTCTTGGGGACGGGATCGTAGAGCAATTGAACCAGGGCCGCCGCAGGCTGGTTTTTTGTGCAAATTTAGTTGTATATACAACAAGGAGCAGGCATGAAGCTCGAAGATCACCCGACCGTGCAGCGGTTTCGCCTCAAAACAGTACCTTCCGTTCCGCCCACGAAGGAGTCGCTGGATGCCGGATGGCTGAAGCAACTGGTCCTCGATGCCGGCGCCGATGACGTGGGGTTTGTCGAAATCGGCAGACCCGCTTTGGACGATCAGCGCCAAGACATCCTCAAGGCGTTCCCACACACCAGGACACTGATCAGCTTCGTGGTTCGCATGAATCGAGAGGCCATTCGGACACCGGCGCGCTCGGTCTCCAACCTCGAATTTCACCACAGCGGGGATGAGGTCAACGACATTGCGCGGAGCGTCGTTCAGACTTTGGAAGACCGGGGCAACCGGGCCATGAACCCAGCAATGGGCTTCCCGATGGAGATGGACCGGTTCCCCGGCAAGGTCTGGGTCGTATCACACAAGCCGGTCGCGGTCGCAGCAGGGCTGGGAATGATGGGCATTCACCGCAATGTGATCCATCAGAAGTTCGGCAATTTCATCCTGCTGGGGACCATCCTGCTCGATGCCGAGGTTTCCGAGTCCAGCCAGCCGATCGACTACAACCCTTGCCTGGAATGCAAACTGTGTGTGGCCGCATGTCCTGTGGGGGCAATTTCGTCGGAGGGAGATTTCAACTTCTCGGCCTGCTACACCCACAACTACCGGGAGTTCATGGGCGGCTTCACCGATTGGGTCGAGCAGGTGGCCGACAGCACCAGCGCCCGCGACTACCGCAGCCGGGTCAGCGATGCCGAGTCGGCTTCGATGTGGCAGAGTCTGTCTTACGGGGCGAACTATAAAGCCGCGTACTGCCTGGCAGTCTGCCCGGCCGGAGAAGATGTCATTGGACCGTTCCTCACCAATCGGAAGGCGCATCTCAAGGATGTCGTGCGGCCGCTTCAAGAGAAGGAAGAGACGATTTACGTCACCAAGAATTCCGATGCTGAGGATCATGTCGCCAAGCGGTTTCCCCACAAAAAGATCAAGCACGTGGGCAATACCCTGCGGCCGAACACTATCGAGGTTTTCCTGAAAGGAATGCCAAACGTCTTCCAGCCCGGCAAGTCGGCGGGATTGAACGCCACGTTCCACTTCACCTTCACCGGCCAGGAGCAGCGGCAGGCAACTGTCGTGATTCAGGAGCAGAAGCTCAGCGTGAAAGAGGGGCATGTCGGCCAGCCTGATCTGCACGTTACCGCGGACTCGCAAACGTGGATCGGCTTTCTGCGGAAGGAAAGAAACGTGGTGTGGGCACTGCTGCGGCGGAAGATTCGGCTAAATGGCCCACTCAAGCTGCTGGTGGCGTTCGGAAAGTGCTTTCCCCAGTAACTCATTGAATTTGCAATCCGATTCGCCGCCGCAACCCTGCTTCCCAGCCCCGGATGCCAGTCAGAAAAAGTTCAATAGCCGTCTTGTCGCCCCGACTTTTCGTGGATCCGTAGCAGAATTCGTGGGAATTCTGCCGTTACGTTGCTCTGCGACAGGATCCTCACGAATTCTGCGACCACCCTCAGAACTGCCGCACCTCGTGAGGGGAGACGTTTCCCGGTTCCGCTGGTCAGATCATTCAACGATCAGTGCCGCCGCCGATTGCACGTTATTGCTTTGTGCGCGGTTTGTCGTTCGGCTGTTTCCCCCGCAACACCGCGTCAAAGAGTTGGTACGCCTTCTCCCGCATTTCCGGCGGGAAGTCGTGGCCGCAGTCGGGATGCACGGCCTGCAGGCGGTCCTCCCGGCCGTGCAGCTTGAAGACGGGCGTCGCGGCCTTCACGATCCGCCGCACGCTGTCGACGCGGAAGTTCGAGTCTTTCGTCGGCGCGACGATCAGGACGTGTCGTGGGGCCAGCGCGCCGATCATCTCGTGGAAGTCGAACGGGATCTCCTCCAGCCGCCCCCTGTAGTCGGCCAGCTTGCGCATGTAGCGGGTCTGGCACCAGCCCCGCTCCGGCCGCCAGTTTTTCTCGTCCCCCTTGTAGTAGTCGAGGTACGAGTCCAGTCCGCAACTCGACACGACGACCTTCAGACGATCGTCGAACACGGCGGTGTAGACGGAGTTGTGCCCCCCCAGCGAGTGGCCGATCGCCCCCATCCGCGTTCCGTCCACGTAAGGCAGCGACGCCAGCAGGTCGAGCCCGCGGATGTTGTCCCACACGGCCTTGAGCGTACCGCTCCGCCAACCGAGCTTCTTCAGGTCGGGTTGATACTTCGCCAGCAGGGGATAGTTCGGCGCCAAGGTGACGTAGCCGCGCCGGGCGAGCTCGAGCGCGTAGCCGCGGTTGGGAGTCGTGCCGAGGCCGACGATCACCCCGTGCCCGATCTTGTGGTTGGTGCCGTGCAGGCAGAGAACCGCTGGCACTTTCCGTTTACCCTTCAACACGTCTTTCGGGATCAGCAGATACGCCGGCACGCGGGAGCCGGGTTCCGAAGCGTAGGTAATGAGCCGGCGGACGAACGTGCCGCCGTCGAACTCCTCTTCGACCTTCACATCCAGCGGGCACCGCTTCTCCTTGCCCGGAAGTCTGCCCATCACCGACTCCATGCCGCGGACAATCTCGGCGCGGCGTTTCGCCCAGTCGTCGACGGTCTTGACCGGAACGGGCTTCCCGTCTGTGCCGCGATAAACGAGCAGTTTGTCGCGGGGCAGCCTCGGCGGGGCGGCGAACGACTCGGCGCTCGGTGCCGGCAGGCAGGAAACGAGAATAACGGCGAGGGACGGGATTCGCAGGTGGTTCATGGGTCGTTCTTGATTCTCTCGTCTCGGGGCTGTTTCGTCGTTGACACCAGTTTGCCGACTGCGCGGGCGATCGGCAACTCGACGTCGCCGGGCCGGCAACGATCTCCGATGCGCATCCGTGATGATCGGGCTGTTTTCCGACGGCACCGCGATCAACGATCGGGGGCTGTTCGACACTCGGTCATTGGAATGAGACGACAGAAGGTCGGAAGGTCGAAGGTCGGAAGGTCGCGCACACTCAGTTTTCTGCGAGATGCCGACGCTTCGACCTTCGACTCTTCGACTTTGCGACTCCATCTCTGATCATTACCGCCGGAACAGCGGGTCTTTCGGGTCTCCGCCCGATACGAGGTAGGCCAGCAGGTCGAGGATATCGGGTTTTGAAAGCGTATTCAGCAGCCCCTTGGGCATCATCGACGTTGTCGATTTGCGGTGCTGCTCCACGTCTTTCTTGAGGACCGTCACGCTCCGGCCGGGTTGCAGCGGGTCGGTCAGGATGTGCAGCTTCGGAGAGCGGTAATCGCCCCCCGGCAGGATCGTCCCCACCACGACCTTCCCGTTCGCGGTGACGACGACGTCCTGGCGGTATTGCTCGGCGACGACCTTCGAGGGATCGAGAATCGACTCCAGGATGTCGCGGCGGCTGAACCGCCGGCCAACCGAGGTGAGGTCCGGGCCGACCGCCTGGCCCGTGCGGCCGATGCGGTGGCAGGCGGAGCAGGCCGCCGCGGCGAACATCGCTTTGCCCCGCGCGAAACTCCGCCCCCGCTGGATGGTCTTCAAAGGTTCCGCCAGGTCCCCGGCGGTCCAGTTCCGTACGAGCTTGCGGTTCCTCGCGGCAGCCGGGATTTCGATCGGCGTCGTCTTCTGGGCCAGCAGCGGAGCGATCCGTTTCCGTTGTCTTTCCGTCAGACCGGCCGTCGCGTCGGCTTCGATCCGGGCGATGAAGGTCGGCATCCCTTCGCCGCCGAGGAAAGTCCGCATTCTTCGCAACTGGCGGAAATACCGCATCCGCATCTCCGGCGTCCAGCCGTGCCGCACGGTCCTCAGGACGTAGATGTAGTGAAATCGTTCTTCCTGCCGGTCGGTCACTTCGAGCAGGCTCGTCGTCCGCGAGACGACGCCGGACGCTTTGAGCCGGACGAGAAGTTCGCTCAACGGCTTGTTGACCGCGAAACTCGTCGAGGGATAGAGCGGGTCGAGTTGCTGCAGGCATCGTTTCGCGAGTTGACCGTCCGCCGGTGATGCTGACACAACCAGGGCGTGAATTCGCAGGCCGACGAGCTGCTGACTGAGCGGCAGCTTTTCCAGCGGCAGGGTCTTCAGTCGATCGAGAATCTTCAATCCATCGCGCGCCTGTCGCGCCTGGGCCAGCGCGAGCAGAGCCGTGAGGGCGGCGAGCGGCCGTTTCTCTGCCAGTGCCCGCTGTCGCCACGTCTTGACCGGCTGATGTTCAATCGCAATCCGCGCCGCGTGCCGCAGGTACGGGTCGGGATGATCCAGATTCCGCCACGCCGGCTCGACGGCCGCCTTGTCGGACGTGCCGCTCAGCGATTCCAGCCGTCGCCGTTGCTTCCGGGCCTGTGCGGAATAGAGTTCCCGCGCCCGTTGCTGCGGCGTGGGATTCGGTTCGGCGACCGATTTTCCCACGTAACGAATGCGGTACAGGCCGGACTGCGTCTTCCGTCCGCCGGTGACGACGTACATCGCGCCGTCAGGTCCGAACGCGAGGTCCGTCGCGTTGAACGGCCGCCCCTTGAGGAACGTCTCCCCGCGCAGGGCGTAGCCGGCGCCGCGCGGGGTCATGTGGACGGCGAGAATCCGACCGTAGGCCCAGTCGAGCACAAACAGCGCGCGGCGGAACTTACCGGGAAAGCGGCTTGCGGTCCCGAAGGCGACGGCGGTGGGCGACCCCTTGCCGATGTCCAGCGCCGGCGGGGCGGATTCGGGGGTGTCGGGATCGTAGGCCGGCCACGCCCGCGTCACCGCCCGCCATCCGAAATCCCCGCCGGGCAACAGATGCAGAATCCGCGTGGGGCGGTACCACGCCGCTCCCATGTCGTACTCCGCGTCGGCGTCGTAGGTGAACATCTCCCCGTCGCGATTGAAGGCGATGCCGAACGGGTTCCGCATGCCGGTCGCCACGACTTCCCACGTCCGACCGTCGCGATCGGTGCGGATCACAAATCCCCGGCCCCCCTTTCGGCTGAGTTTGCGCATCGGCGAGGCGCGGTTCGGCATGTCGTCGGGGACCGCGACCGAGTCGCCGTGAATGGCGTAGATCATGCCGTCCGGGCCGAGCGCGAGATCGTTCCGCCCGTGGCCGACGCCGCCCGGCATCTCGCGGAGGGGTTTGACGTCGTCAAACCGATCGTCCCCGTTGGTGTCCCGCAGTCGGTAGAGACCCTTCGAATTGTTGGCGTTGGCGTACAGCGCGCCGTGCGCGAACAGCAGCCCGCGGCATTCTTTCAGCGTGTCGTCGACCGTCTCGACCTTGATATCGCGACCGTCCTTTCCCGCGAGCGTCATTCGTAACAGGCCCCGGTCTTCGCGGGCCACGACCAGCCGCCCGCGGGGGTCGAACGCCAGGCTGACCCACGAGCCTTCATTCGGCCCGGCCGAACGCAGCAGCTCGACCTGAAAACCGAGCCGCGTGAAGAACCGCTCCGGATCGGCCCCCTGGCGGGCGCCGATCGCCTGCTTCCATTGCGTGTAATCGTCGAGCGGATTGATCGTGACCGAATCGCGATGGTCGCCCCACGGTTCGGAGGCAAGCTCTCCCAGTTCGACGGCCGGTTTCCGGCCCGCCTGCCAGGTCTTGTCTGAAACGACAAAGCTCTCGCGGCCGTCGCGCGACTTCCAACGCAACCGCACGGCAACCGCGGGGGGGCCGGAATGACCGGCGGCCTCCAGTGCGATCTCGTTGCGTCCCCGTTTCAAAAACCGGAACACGTCGAACCGGAACCGCTGGCCGTAGTCTTCCACGTCGGCGACCTTCCGCCCGTTGATGACGATCCGGCAGCGGCAGAAATCCGCGACCCCCTCGATCTCCGCCAAAGCCGGCTCCCGCGGGACGTTGAACGTCCTGCGAAACACCGCGTCGCGACTGCGGGGCGTCGCGGCGTCGACCCAGATCCAGAGCGGCAGCGGGTCTTTCGCAATCGAGGCGGAAGGCAGGGCGAACAATAACAGCAGGCCCGATACGATCAACAACGGACGCCGAGCGGCATTCTGACGATCGGATCCGGGAGAGGCGGATTGTACGCGCATGAACTCTCACTCGTGAACACCACTGCCTTCGACAAGTACGTGACGGCTGGAACGGCCATGCTACACGACATCGGGTCGGGAATCATCCTGGAAGATTCGAACCCGGCTCGATCCGAGCCCGATTGTTTCGCAACCGCACTTCCGGTGTTGTTCCGCGCGGTATCACGCCAGGTGGGGCCGCTGGCGCAAACCGCGGGGTCGTCGGAATTTTGCGGCGCCCAACAGAAAACGCCGGGAACTCTCGCGCCCGGCGTTTGCCGTTAACCACGGGGAGCGGCATTCCGCTCCTTCACAAAAGGCTCCCCGAATAGGACTCGAACCTATAACCTAGCGGTTAACAGCCGCTCGCTCTACCGATTGAGCTATCGGGGAAGAATCGATGGGCGACGCACGGCGGGAGGCCCCGAACGCACCGGTCGCCCCGTGTCGCGTCAAGAAGTTACTGATAAGTAATCCCGCGTTGTGATGCAAGGCAAGCCGAGGGCGTTTTTGGTCGTGCCGCGGCTTGCGTTTCTCGGCGGAAACCCGTTGGTTTGGCGCCCGAGAATTGGCCTTTGGGCGGAAGCGGAGGCGCGGGTACACTTCGTCCGCCGGTCGCGGTCGATGCGGAATGACGGTCGGGTGGGCTGATCGCACGCAGTTTGAAATTCCCTGGTGGCGTAGGCATGGCCGATCCGGGTCGCAGATTCCATCAATCAGACGCAACGCCGACCCAGCCGGCCGGGGAATTGCGTTTGACGCGCCGCGCCGGCCGGGGGGTCTGCGTGCCGGAATGTTCGCGGGCGAGTTTGATCCGCTGGATCGATTATCCGGAATTGCCGTTGCGGACGCACGTTCGCGAAACCCTCAAGTGCGGCCGCAGTTCGCTGGTCGTGCGGGCGGACGTTCCCATCGGGGAGGGGGTCGTGCGCATCGCCTATAAGCGGTATTCGCGGCGGAATCTCTGGAAAGTGGTGACCGGCACGTTCAAAGCCAGCCGTGCGAACCGTGCGTGGAGGCTGGGGCATCTGCTGCGGGAGATGGGAATCGCGACGCCGCGGCCGCTGGTCGCCGTGACGCCGCGGTCGCTGTCGCGGTGGGTCGACTCGTATCTGGCGACGGAGTTCGTCGAGGGGTTCCCGCTGCACGAACTCGCCGAGCGGGTTTCATCGCTGCCCCGGCCGGCGCGAATTCGCGCGGTGGCGCGCGTCGTGGAATCCGTGGGGGGACTGGTGGGCCGGCTGCACGCGGCGGGGTTCCGGCATCGCGACCTGAAGCCGGGCAATATTCTCATCGCCGGCGACCTCGCCAGCGCGGCGACCTCGGACGCACCCAGAGGGTACCCGGTCGCCGGCGGACCATCCAGCCCGGAGACAGCGGCCGCGGTGCTGATCGATCTCGACGGCGTCTCCCGGCGACCGGGCCTCAGCCGGTCGTTGAGACTGCGAGACCTGTCGCGGCTGTGCGTGGGGGTCGATCCCGAATTGCGGCGACGCCCGAGCAGCGGCGTGCGATTCGTGCGGGCGTATCTAGCGGCATGCGGCGATTCGGATTGGCCCTGGCGGGATTGCTATCGACAGCTCGCCGCTGCCACCGCGAACCGCGAGCGGCAACGTCGTCGACGACAACGTCGCGCGGCTTGACCGCAGGTCGTGCGAAATGAATTTCGCACTACTCGCACGACGGGTCGTCGGCGACCGATGCCAGATAGGCCGGCGAAACTGAGTTCGCCGGGAGAACGCCGTAGTCCTCCGGAGGCATGCCCGGCGACCCGTGGTTCCATTTCCACAAGCGGTGCGGCTGCAGTTCGTGCATCAACTGGCAGCCGGACGTCCCCGCGGCCAACACGGCCGCCAGGACGGCAACGACGACGTCCTTGCGACGGTTCATCGGCGTCTTCCCTGTCGATTTCGCGGCCCGCACGGCAGACACCCGGTGTTTCCAAAACACCGGGTGTCTGCCGTGCGGGCAACGCGCAACATCGATCGTGAACGGACTGGGAAACGTGGGAGAGGAAGGGGCGGGATACTATCGGATCGGTCGCGAACTGCCAAGACCAGACTGGAAATTGTCGCAAAGAGGTGAGTGGTGAGTGATGAGATGAGGGATGAAGGATGAAGGATGAGGGATGAAGGATGAGGGATGAAGGAGGGATTTACCTTCCGACCTACGACCTTCGACCTTCCGACCCTCCGACCCTCCGGTGCATGATTTCATGGAATTGTCGGTTTAATCTTCGTGCCGATTCTCACCACTCACCAACTTCATTTCCCCGCGGGCGGCTTGTCGAGCTTCGATTCTTCGATCTTCACCGCCCCGTGTTCGGTGATCAGCACCGAGTCCGTCCGGTTGCCGCCGATCTCGCACTTGCGAACGACGACGGCCGACGTTCCCCCCACGGCCACGCCGGCGCGGCCGTTGCCGGTCGTCTGGATGTTTTCAATCGTCACCCCCCGGCAGCGGTCGTGGGCGTTGAGGCCGTCGAGCCGGAAGTGCTTCAGCGTCAGGTCGGCCACGTAGACGTCGTGCACTTCGTACAACGTGACGCCGACGGAGTGGAAGGCGTAGCGGAAATTCCGCAGCGGCGGGTCGTCGTTCTTCGCCGCCTGGTAGTAGATCGCCCCTTTCCACGCGAGCCAGCGGCCGACGGGAATCGTCGGCAGCGATTCCGGCCGGCCGGGGAGTCGGAGCTCGGGGACCGGCTTGTCGTTTTCGATCAACTGGAAATGCCCTTTCCGCCACGGGACCAGTTTCCACAGGTCGGGCCCCACGCGGCGCCACATTTTCGGTCCCGCCGGACGGGAACCGTCGAGCACGGCCCCGTTGCCGATGATCGCAAAGGGCAACGCGGGATATCCCGAATGCCGTCCGCCGACCAGCGAGATCCCTTCGTAATACGGCACGCCGGTATTGGCGATGATGATCCGGTCTCCCATCCCGGCCAGTTGCATGGCACGGGTGACGGTCTTCGTCGGCCCGTTCGTGTCGCTGGCCGGCAACGCCGAGCGGCCGTCGTAGGCGTCGCTGCCGCGGAGATTGTCGACGAAGAAGTCGGTGGCGTGGCACGGCGCGGGCCACGCGGCCGAGGCGCCGAGCAGCAAGATCGCGTGAAGTACGACGGTCTTCCAAGGCCGTCCCCGTAGCAGAATTCGTAAGAATTCTGGAGTGAGAAAATAGGACGGCAGAATTCTCACGAATTCTGCGACGGGAACCACGGGGACGGCCTTGGAAGGCCGTCCTACGGGAATTCGTCGCATCGTTGAACCTTTCCCAGTCGGAATTGTCGTCGCGGACGTTCGCATCGGATGATCGAAAGCAGACGGGGCATCGTGTCGCTTCTCAGCATCGGTCGCTCGCGGCGACGGCATGACGTGTGGGAGCGTCCGCTCCCGGATTCCGGCGGACCCGCTGCGGAAGTTCGCGGTTGTTCCGGACGCCGGAAGGGGACTGGTCCATTTTTCGGCGAGGAGTCCACGGCGCGCTTTCCCGTTCCAATCCGAAAAATGGACCTGTCCCCGTTTCGACGGGGCTGAAATCGCTTCCCGTGAAATACGGGGACAGGTCCATTTTTCGGATTGTCAGCCGGTCAGCGAAACAAATGCAGGGCCGAAAAATGGACCAGTCCCCGTTTCGACGGGGCTGAAATCGCTTCCCGTGAAATACGGGGACAGGTCCATTTTTCGGATTGTCAGCCGGTCAGCGAAACAAATGCAAGGCCGAAAAATGGACCAGTCCCCTTCAGTGCACGCGCCACGGGAGTTCGCGGCCCTCCAGCCCGGCCCGCAGATTGTCGACGGTCATCTCCATCATCCGCCGCCGCGTGCGGTCCGAGGCACTGCCGAGGTGCGGGGCGATGATCACATTTTCGAGCTTCAGCAGCGGATGGTCCCGCGGCAGCGGTTCCGGATCGGTCACATCCAGTCCGGCGGCGGCGATCCGGCCGGTCGTCAGCGCTTCCACCAGCGCCTCCGTTTGGACGACCGGGCCGCGGGCCATGTTGATGAGGATTGCCGAAAGTTTCATCCGCTCGAACTGTTCACGGCCGATCAGTCCCCGCGTCTCATCCGACAACGGACAGTTCAGCGTGACGAAGTCGCTCTCGCCGAGCAATTCGTGGAACGAGACGTACCGAGCGCCCAGTTCCCGCTCGCCGGCTTCGTCCCGGTTGCGGTTGTGATAGAGAATCTCCATGTCAAACCCGCGGGCCCGTTTCGCGACCTGCTTGCCGATCCGCCCCATGCCGACGATTCCCAGCGTGCTGCCGCTGACTTCACGGCCGATGAGGATCGACGGGTCGTACTCGGTGAACTGCGGCGAGCGGGCGTAGGCGTCGCCGATGCGGACGTTTCGCGCGACGGCCAGCAGCAGGGCCATCGTCATGTCGGCGGTGGCGGCGTCGAGACAGCCGGGGGTGTTGCCGACGGGAACACCTCGCGTCGTCGCCGCCGCGACGTCGATATGGTCGACGCCGACACCGTGATTGCTGACGACCTTCAAGTTGGGCATGCGGTCCATCAGCGGCCCGTCGCACCGCGGATGGCCATACGCCACCGCCGCCACGCAGCGGGCCAGCTCGGCGTCGGGCGTCGCTTCCGTCCAGTTCACGATCTCGATGTCCGAGCCGAGCATCTCGACCAGTTGCGGGGGGAGGTTGTCGCCCAGAATTGTGAATCGCGATTGCACCATGTGTCGGTCCTGCGGGAACGTTGGAGTTCAAGCTTCAGGAGGTTGGAGTTCAAGCTTCAGCTTGTCCGGTGTGTGTACTGTGACCATTGAGCGGACAACGGGCAACCTGAAGGTTGAACTCCAACGGCCGGCGTTGCATCGGTCCTGCGGTGTGCGATAATCGATTCCACGAACCGCCCGCCGCCGTTTCCAGCAACACGAGGTTTCCCGATGTCGCGAAGGTCCCCGCAGTTCCGTCTCGTGCTCGCGTGTCTTCTGGGAATCAGCCTGCTGGCGTCCGACGCCGATGCCCAGCGGCGGAAGAAAGTTCGCATCAACAAGAAGAAGGCGGCCTCGGCGGGGAAGGTCCTCGGCCGGATCACGGGTTTCCGCGGATGGGTGATGCGGGTCGCGATCTCGCCCGACGGCAAAACGCTTGCCGCCGGCAGCGACGGGGAAGTGAAACTGATCAACGTGAAATCCCGCCGCGTCACCGGCACGTTGAAAACGCGGCCCGGAATGATTCGCGCCCTGGCGTTCTCCCCGGACGGCAAGCTGCTGGCCGTCGGCGGGTATCAGTCGTTGCGGCTGTGGGACCCCAAGTCCCGCAAGCCGGCGAAAGACCTCGACGGTCACACCGGGCAGGTCACGAGCGTCGCGTTCTTCCGCGACGGCCGGCGGCTCGTTTCTTCCAGCCACGATGAATCCGTCCGCGTGTGGGACGTCGACACGGGGAAGGAGCTGAAACGCATCGGCGAGTTCGACTACCCGGTCAACGGCGTCGCCGCCTCCCCCGACGGCAAGTGGATCGCCACCGCCTCGGGTGACGAGTTTCGCGTGACGCGTTCCGGCCTCGTCAAGCTCTGGAACGCCGACACCGGCAAGGAGAAAACGTGGACCGGCAAGGACAAAGACGGCAACCCGCGGATCGTGCGGCTCATCGAGCACGAAAAGGCCGCCAACAGCGTCGCGTTTTCCCCCGACGGGCAGACGCTGATTTCCACCAGCTTCGACGAGAAGATCAACGTCTACGACCTCAAGACCGGCAAGCCGCTGGGCTACTTCAACGGGCACTACCGGCCGACGAACGACGCCGTGTTTCTGTCTGACGGCGAAGTCGTCGTCAGCGCCGGCGGCGGGCGGGCCAAAAAACGCAACATGGTGATGGTCTGGAACCTGAAGACCGGCGACGAATTCATCGAGATGGAAGGGCACCGCGCCCCGGTGACCTCGGTGGCCGTCACGCCCGACGAGACGGTCATCGTCAGCGCCGGCAAGGACAACGCCGTCGTCTTCTGGGACTATCGGCCGATCCGCAAGAAGGTCGTCAAGTTCCGCAGCGAGGATCCTGTCGAAGCCGTCAAACCGAAGCCGCGCGTGCCCAATCCCAAAGTAGGACGGATTTCCAATCCGTCCGACAGAGGACTCCGTTTCGTTTTCAGCGATGACCGACCCGCGACGAAAACCCTCCGCGTGGGCATCATCGGCCTCGACACGTCGCACGTCACCGCCTTCACGCGGGCGCTCAACGACAAGAACGCCAAAGCCGACATCGCACACTGCCGCGTCGTGGCCGCCTATCCGAAAGGCAGCCCGGACATCGAATCCAGCACGAAGCGCGTGCCCGGCTACACGAAGGCCGTCAGACAGTTGGGCGTGGAGATCGTCGATTCGATCCCCGAACTCATCAAACGGGTCGACTGCGTCCTGCTGGAAACCAACGACGGCCGACCGCATCTCGAACAGGTGCTGCCGGTGCTGAAGGCCGGCAAGCCGGTGTTCATCGACAAGCCGATCGCCGGCACGCTCGCCGACGCCGTCGCGATCTTCGAAGCCGCCAGAAAGTACAAGACGCCGGTCTTCTCGTCGTCGTCGCTGCGGTACATGACCGGCGCGCTGCAGATTCGCGCCGGCGAGATCGGCGCGGTGCAGGAAGCCGAAGCCTGGAGCCCCGCCCATCTCGAAAAGACGCACCCGGACCTGTTCTGGTACGGCATCCACGGCGTCGAGGCGCTGTTCACGATGATGGGCACCGGCTGCGAAACCGTCACCCGCACCAAAAGCACCCGCGACATGGACGAGGTCGTCGGCCTCTGGAAAGGCGGCCGAAAGGGGACCTTCCAGGGCTTCCGCCGCGGCGGCAAACGCGGCTACGGCGGCAGCGCGAAGGGGACGAAGGGAGAAATGGACGCCGGCAAATACGCCGGCTATCGGCCGCTGGTCGTCGACATCGTCAAGTTCTTCCGCACCCGTAAACCCCCCGTCAGCGAACGCGAAACGCTGGAAATCTACGCCTTCATGGAAGCCGCCGACGAAAGCAAACGCCAGAGAGGCAAACCGGTGAAGCTGGAAGCGGTCCTGGCGAAGGCGCGAAAAGCGGCGAAGAAGCGGCTGGCGGAACTCGATCGGTGACCGAAGAGTCGAGAGTCGAGGGTTCAGAGTCGAGAGCGGGAGAAAGGCGGAAGGCGGAAAGCGGAAAGACCACTCACGACTCTCACCACTCAAAGGATGTGAATCAATCGGAAATCATCGTGGCGGACGCTGCCAGCGTCCGCTCTTTTGCGGATGCTGGCAGCATCCGCCACGGTTTCTTCACAAGCTCTCACCACTCACGACTCACCTCGGTGACGATGCAGTTCGGCTACAACACCAATGGCCTGCCGCACCATCGCACGGACGACGCGCTGCGGTTGATCGCCGAGACCGGCTACCGGTCGGTGGCATTGACGGTCGATCATCACTGCCTCGATCCGTTCGCGCCGGGCGTCGAGAAAGAGGCCGAACGCGTTCGTGGACAGCTGGATGAGCTGCGACTCGACTGCGTCATCGAAACCGGGACCCGCTTCCTGCTCAACCCGCGCGTCAAACACGAGCCGACGCTCGTCAGCCCGCAACCGGAAGACCGCGCGGTCCGCGTCGACTTCCTGAATCGCTGCATCGACCTCGCCGTCATTTTGCGGGCGGGCGCCGTTTCGTTCTGGTCGGGCGTCCTGCGGGACGACGCACCCCGTGACGTGGCGATGCAGCGGTTGATCGAGGGGTTGCGGCCCGTCATCGATTTCGCGGCCGAGCGAAACGTCCGCCTCGCATTCGAACCCGAGCCGGGCATGTTCATCGAACGCTTCGCCGACTTCGAAGCCCTCCAGCGGAAGCTCGGATTGCTGACAACGGACGACTTACCACTCGGCCTCACGATCGACATCGGCCACGTGCACTGTGTGGAAGACGGCCCGATCGCCGGGCACCTGCGGGAATGGTCGCACCTGCTGTTCAACGTGCACATCGAAGACATGGTCCGCGGCGTGCACGAGCACCTGCGGTTCGGCGAGGGAGAGATCGACTTCCCGCCGGTGCTGGCAGCGCTGAAGGAGATCGGGTATGAGGGGGGCGTCCACGTCGAATTGAGCCGGGATGGGCACATGGGGCCGGAGGTGATGCAGGGATCGTTCCGGTTCCTACGCGGAATTCTCGATTCTCTGGGATGACCTCGCGTGGATTTGACCGGCACAATGGCATTTTCTATAATGCCATCCGGCATCGGAGGACGATTCATGGAACATGTCGCGGCTGTTGCCCGCCTCTTGGGCGGCAAGAGGGTCTTCGCCAGGACGCCGAAGTCCGACCGGGAATTCATCCGCCTCGTGAGGCAGGGGATCCCCGTGGCCGCCGTCGGTTATGCCGCGAAGTCGTTGTCGTTGACCGAAGAGACGGCGTTTTCGTGGCTGAAGATTCCCAAACGCACTGCCGCCCGACGCAAAGCGCACGACGAACGGCTCCGCGACGTCGAATCCGAGCGGCTGTTGCGGCTGGCGCGGCTCGTCGCGACCGCGGTCGACGTGCTGGGCAGCCGCGAGAAGGCCGTCGGCTGGATGACGAAACCGAACCGCGCGCTGGGGGGCGAAACGCCCGTCGAACTTCTCGACACCGACGTCGGTTTCCAGAACGCCCTCGACGTGTTGCATCGCATCGAGCACGGGGTCTTCAGTTGATGCAGCTCTGGCGCATCTGCCGCGACCGCTGGGCAGCTTCCGCGTTCGACGGCGAGGGGGCCCGCGTCACTGGCGGCCGCTGCAATCACAAGGGGGACGCGGCGGTCTACTCGTCCTCGTCGCTGGCGCTGGCCGCGCTCGAACTGTTCGTGCATCTCGACCCGTCCGAAATGCCCGACGACCTCGTGTCGCTGGCTCTCCACGTTCCCGACGACGTTTCTTCCCGGCGCGTGGATACATCCGACCTGCCGCGCAACTGGCGCGAGTATCCCGCGCCGGAACGGCTGAAAGACATCGGCTCCGAATGGCGGCGCACCGGCGGCGAACTGCTGCTGATCGTTCCGTCCGCGGTCGTGCCACTGGAGCACAACGTGCTGATCAACCCCGCGCACCCGGAGTTTGCGCACTGCACGGCCGGCCCGCCGGTTCCGTTCCATTTCGATCCGCGAATGTGGAAGCAGGCAGACTGATTTCGGCGAGGAATTTGACCTGCGATCCGCCCCGGGTCAGAATGACTTCCTCCACCCGGGAACGCACGGTTTTCATCATCATTCGCAGCGCGGAGTCTCACATGCCGTATCTGCTGTTGCTTCTCGCCGCCTTGATTGCGACGTTTCGGTGCAATTCAGCCCCCGCCGCCGAGGCGCGTCGACCCCCCAACATCGTCCTCATCGTCAGCGACGACCAGGGCTACCGCGATCTGGGCTGCTTCGGCTCGAAGGAAGCCAAGACCCCGCGGCTCGACCGGCTCGCGAAACAGGGGGTGATCGGGACGAGCTTCTACGTCTCGTGGCCGGCCTGCACGCCGTCGCGGGGGAGCCTTCTCACCGGGCGGTACCCGCAGCGGAACGGGCTGTACGACATGATCCGCAACGACCGGGCCGACGACGGACACCGCTACGGGAAGGCGGAATACGCCGTCTCGCCCGAACGCCTGCTGGGGATGGATACGCGGGAAATCATGATCGCGCGGGTGCTCAAGCGGCGCGGCTACGCGACCGGCGTGTTCGGCAAGTGGGACGGCGGGCAACTCAAGCGCTTCCTGCCGCTGCAGCGCGGGTTCGATTCGTTCTACGGGTTCGTGAACACCGGCATCGACTACTTCACCCACGAGCGGTACGGGGTCCCGTCGATGGTCCGCGACAACACGCCGACGACGGAAGACAAGGGGATGTACTGCACCGACCTGTTCCGCCGCGAGGCTTTGAAATTCATCGACCGCTACAGAGACCGGCCGTTCTTCCTCTACGTGCCGTTCAACGCGCCGCACGGGGCGTCGAGTCTCGACCCGAAAATCCGCGGGGCCGCGCAGGCCCCGGAGAAGTACAAGAAGATGTATCCCCAATTGAAAGACAGCTTCACGCAGGGCCGCCGCTACGGAAAACCGGCGCTGGTCCCCAGCCGCGGCAAACGCCGGTTGGAATACCTGGCGTCGATCACCTGCATGGACGACGCGATCGGCGCGATTCTCGACCGGCTCGACCGCTACCAACTCGCCGACAACACGCTGGTCGTCTTCTTTTCCGACAATGGCGGCAGCGGTTCCGCGGACAACGCCCCGTTACGCGGCCGCAAGGCGACGATGTGGGAAGGGGGCCTTCGCGTACCGTTCATCGCCCGCTTCCCCGGCCGCATTCCGCCGGGAACGAAGAGCGGCGAATTCCTGTCGTCGCTGGAGCTGTTCCCCACCTTCGCCGCGCTGGCCGGCGCGAAACTGCCCACCGGCGTCGTCTACGACGGGTACGACATGCTCCCGGTGCTGGCGGGAAAGGCGAAATCGCGGCGGACGGAGATGTTCTGGCAGCGCCGCGGCGACAAAGCCGCCCGCGTCGGCCGCTACAAATGGGTCGCCTCGGCCCGCGGCGGCGGATTGTTCGATCTCGAGACCGACGTGGGCGAGCGGCACGACCTGTCGCGCGAGAAGCCGGACGTGCTGAAGAAGCTGCAGACGCGGTTCGCCGCGTGGCGGAAACGCATGGACGAATCCGCCCCCCGCGGGCCGTTCCGCGATTTCTGAGGCGAACGTAGTGCGAAATTCATTTCGCGCGACATGCTGGCGAGCGGTCTGCGCCGCGCAAAAAAAAGCCGCCTCGCAACGGCGGAAAAAACCACTCAGCCTCGTAAGCGTGCGGATCGTAGTTCCCCGTTGGCAGGATGCCCTCCCCGCGTCGGCAATTCGGACGCACCGGGATGGGCGAGCGTATCTGCGAAATCCGCCCCCGGTTACGAGGCTGCCTTCCGATACATTTCTGTAATCAGTACCCGGCGCCTCCTTTGCTGAACGGTTGAATCCACCTCGCGGGATGGCAAGTCCGGCGAGGCGAGCCTGTCGTCCCTGACGCCCATCACTCCTCTACCCTATTATACGAATTCTCGCGCGAAAACGGGAGGGAAATCCGCCTTCAGGCCTCCCATTGTGCGGTCCATGATTTTTGCACGCACAACGGGGCAAGCTGAAGCTTGAACTCCAACCCGTGCGCCCGAAGCCGCCTTCCTTCGTTCCCTCAGTTGCCTTCTGTTGAAACTTCCTACTTCAGCGATTTCGCCTTCACCCCTTGCGACTTGTTCTCCAGCAGTTGCTTGTACTGTTTGCGGTTGTCGTCGTTGAAGATGCTGTTCTGCTGCCGCAGGTTCTTCAGCAGGCCGTCTTTGCCGCTGCCTTTCTGCGGCGCGGGCTGCTTGGCCGGTGCCCGAGCCGCCGGCGGAGCGTTGGGAACGACCCCCAGCGACGTCTTGCCGCGGTAGAACGCATACCGGTTCGCGTCGGCCTTGGCGATGATCGTGCTCGTGCCGCGAATGGCGTCGGCCACGAAAATGCCGCGGAGGTCGGTGTCGCCGCTGACGAACTGCGGATTGGCGCTGCCGATGACCTTCACGTGCACGTTCTTCGCGTAGGAATCGGCGACGCGGTCCTTCACGGTGACGCGGACCCGGCCGCTGACGGCGTCTTCCTGCACCTCCAGCGTCAGCGGGCTGACGAGCACCAGGCCGCTGGCGTACAGGTCTTCGCCGCGGCAGACGACGAGGTAGGCGCCTTCCTTCTTCAGCGGCAGCGACAGGTCCTGCTTGCGGTCGCGGTAGTCGCGGCCGTCGCCGAGTTTCACGGTCTGCTCGTGGAACGGTCGGATGCCGGCCAGGTTGATCGCCGTGATGCGGTTCAGGTTCCGCTGCATCAGCCCGAACTTCAGCAGGTCGATGCGGTAGACCTTCACGTTCGCCGCCGGGATGTTGCGGAACTTCAGCGCCACCTTGGCGGCATCGCCGGGCTTCACCGTCGCCACTTCCGGCAGCGAGATCGCCTTGCGGGTGAAGAACTCGATCGACTGCTCGGCGTCGGGGAAGCGGTTTTTGACCCGCTTGTACTCGGGAATCGCCTTCTGCGGCTGGCCGAGGCTGTGATAGATCTGGCCCATGATGTAAATCGCCTGCCACTTGTTCGCGGCGGCGACTTCCACGCCGGTGGCGGGGTCCTTCACCTTTGCGTCGGCGACTTTCCGGACCATCTGCAGCGCGTCGTCGTGCCGGCCCAACGCGAACTGGCTGTAGCCGATGACGTACCAGAAGCTGTCCAGCAGCTTGCTCTGCGGGTACCGCTGGGCGAACTTCGTCGCGCGGGCGATAGCCGTTTTGTAGTTTTCGAGGTCGAGATACGAATTCAGCATCGCGAACGACGCCTGGTCGACGGCCGGGTCTTTGGGCCACGTCGAGAGGAAGTGGTCCAGCATGCGGATGTTCGTCGCGATCAGCCCGGCCTTCGTCAGCCCGGCGTCGCGCAGCTTCTTGTTCGCCGCCAACTCGCCCGCCTTGCCGTAGACTTCGTTGGCCAACGCATACGTGGACGTGGCGATGTACGACTCGGCCGGGTAGTTCGCCAGCAGCGTTTCCATGATCTGCGTGCTGCGGACGAACTCCTGCCGGGCGTTGAGGAACCCGGCGATCTGACTTTCCCGCTGGAAGCTGGCCTCGATCGTCGCCCGGTAGACGAGGTAGCTGCGCTCGTACTCGCCCAGGTCGCGGTACGCGGCGGCCACCTGCAGGATCGCGTCGAAGTCGATCTCGACCTCCGGGTACTTCTCCTTGATGATCTCGAAGAACTTCACCAGCGCGTCGTTGCGTTTCACCTCGCGGGCCGTGCGGAACAGCGACAGCACGACGTCCTTATAGACGTTCGGCTTCAGGTTCCAGTCGGCAAACAGCGTGGTGAGGTAACCGTCGGCCGCTTTGAAGTCCCGCTTGGCCAGCAGGCGCTTGCCGTATTCGTAGAGTTCCTGCGGCGAGAGCCGGTACTTGTCTTTCGTCTTCGCGCCGCGGGCGAGGACTTCCAGCGGTTTGATGCCGGCGACCGCGATCCGCTCGGGGCGGTAGAAGCTGTGCACGACGGTCGGGGCGGCTTTGTAACCGCCGGGGAGATAGCCGACGAGCGTGTAGCTCATCGTCTGCGAATACTGCCGGTTGCCGACGTAAAATGTGATCGCGCCGGGGCTGATCTCATACCGGTCGAAGCCGCCGGTGACGGAATTCGGCAGAACGGAACAGCCGGACGGAATCGGCTCGGTGACGATCAGGTAGTCCCGCTCGGCCGTGTTCCAGTCGTGCCGGGTGACGTGCAGCGTGACGAGGCCGCGTTCCCCCAGCGGGAGCTGTGTGAGCGGATTACGGAACGCCGTGTAGCTCCCCTGCAGGATGCCGAACCCGCGAGGAATGGCTTTGCCGTCGAGCATCCGCAGCGCCGGCTCGTAGTGCCGCGCGACCTGCCACGTTTTGGTCGTGCTCTTGAGTTTGTCGGCGGGAACGAACCCGCTGAGCACCGCGCTGTAGCTGAACGTGCCGCGGCCGGTGACGTCGAGGTTGATCCGCTGCGGCTTGCTCTCGTTCCCAAGCTGGAGCTTGGGAACGAGAAGTAGCTTGGCTGGGACGGCGAGGCGGGTACTGCCGTCTTTGGACGGGTCGACGGCGATCTTCTTCACCAGGCCGCCGTTGACGTAGACCTCCAGCGTGTACTTCTCGCTGATGAACTTCGCCCGGCCGAACCACTCGGCCAGCGCGGCGACGGCGGGGCCGTTGGCTTTCTCCGGCGACCAGCGCGACCCGCGGCGGGCGGCCAGCAGCCAGTCGGCCAGCTCGCCGACTTTCTTATCGGCGGGTTTGACGGCCTGTAGCGCGAGCAGGTACAGCGCCCGCAGTTCCACGCCGCTCTGCATCCAAGGGATGACCTTCCCGTAGGACGGATTTTCAATCCGTCCGGCGGCTTTGTCGGACGGATTGAAAATCCGTCCTACGGTCGCTTTGTCGGTCGGCAGTTTCACGAGATCCAGCAGTTGCCCCGCCATTTCCTTGCGGTCGAGTTGGATCAGCACCAGCGCCACGTGCAGCAGGCCGGACGCGGAGAGATTGTTCCGCTCGCGGTACAGCCGGTTGGCGAAGGCGAAGTCGGCGGCGCCGGCCTGCGCGAGGCCGTGCAGCAGGATCGCCTGCCCTTCCCGGTCGCTCGTCTTGCTCCCGGTGAACTGCGTGCGGAGATACTGCACGCCTTTGTTGAACGTGTCGTTCGGCACGGCAAACCCGGCGTCGCGGGCGGCGGCGATCGCCCAGGCGGCCCGGCTCGACAGGAACCGGTCCGATCCCTGCGTCGGTTTGCCCAACCAGCTCCAGCCGCCGTCGTTCCCCTGGGAGGAAACCAGCGACGCGACGGCCGACTGAATCCGCCCGGCCAGCGCCTGGGCTTCCGGCGTGTCGGTCGTGCGGGTGCCGCGGATCATCTTCAGCAGCGCCACGCCGCCGATCGCGTCGGAGATGTTGCGTTCGATGCCGCTGAAGGGAATCACGAACCGGCTTTCGCAGCGCGTGACCCCGCCGCCGAGGACGGCGTCCAGGAGCGTGCGATTGATGCTGGGGCCGATGACGATTTCCAGCTTCGGATCCAGCACGTCGAGTTTCTTGTCGTGCTGGATGAAGACGATCGTGTTCTGGTTCGACGAGCCGGACGCCGTCGCGAACACCGGCAGCCCGAACGGCCGCACGGGGACGGAGGCCGTTGAGGAATCGGTTTCCTTCGCGGCGTTGACGCTCAGCTTGAACTCGGCCGTTTCGCCGGCGGTGACGTCGATCGGAAATTCCACTTCGGCGATGCCGGGACCAGCGGAAGTGATCGATTTGGTGACGGTCGCGGCGCGGTTGCTGATTTTCGTCTGCAGGGCGACGTCGATCTTCGTCCCCTTCGGCAGCTTCGCGTTGTGGACTTCCACGAGCACCGTCGCCTTGTCACCCTGGTAGAACGCCAGCGGGAGCTTCAGGTCGCCGAACAGGTCTTTCTTCGTGACGAGTTCATCCTCGGCGTCGCCGCTGAGCACGCCGGCGTCGGTCCCTTTGGCCCGCAGCTTCCACGCGGTGGAACGGTTGGGCAGCCGGAACGTCACCACGGCCTTCCCGTCGGCCCCGGTGACGACCGCCGGGTTCCAGTACCCGGTCTCACTGGCCCCCATCGCCGGGAGGATTCGGAGGCCCTGCTTGGTGAGGTCGTTCAGCTTCGCCACCGGGAGGCCGTTGACGACCTGGAACTCGCCGTTGCCGGCGATGCCGAGGAGCGTGCCGTCGGTGTTGTTGGAGAGGTTACCGATGATCAGTTTTTGGTCTTGTCGGATGACGAGCGACAGCGTCGGTTCGTACTGCGTGATGGCTCCGCCGTTGGCCTGACCGTCGTTCTTCCAGTTGCCGCTGGTCGCCCCATGGATTTTGGACATCAGTTGAGTGAATTCGCCGGCTTTCTTTCCGTCGTCCTTGTCGGAACCTGGACCGCGGAATTTGCCGAAACCCTGACCGCCACGAACCAGTCCACCGCCAAGGCCGGCCTGGCCCTTCTTCGCAGCGGATTGCGATGCCTGTCCCTGTGGGCCGGGCCGGCGACCGTTCACTCCCAGGCCGAACTTGCCGGACGCGCCGGGGGCGTTCGGTATGTCGAATCCGCTCAACCGTTTGCCAGGAGCGAGATCGACCGCGCGGCGGGAGAATTCCTCGGCGTCGTCGAAGGCATTCCGCTTGTAGAATGGAATCGCAGACTGCTCGACCTCGTTCATTGATTCCCAATATGCATTTTCCTTGTCTCGGCCTGCGTTGGCATTTGCTGCGATCCGATCCGCAAACCGCGATTTCCATCTGTCAGCGAGTTGGCGTTGAGCTTCCTTCTGAGCCCTCCGTTCCGCCTGCGCAATCTCCCGCCGCGTTTGTAGTTCCGCGTCCAGAATCTTCTTCCGCTCTTCCTCCGCCAGCAGGTATTTGCTGATGCCGCGGGTGGCGGGGCGGTAGCGGAAGGTGGCGGAGGTGAAGGCGCGGACGGACGGTGTGCGGTAGCCGCCGCCGAAGAACGCCGCGATGGGGCCCTGATGGTCGCTGAAGCGGTCCAGCAGGTTCCGCTGGATGAGGGCCAGCGAGAGTTCCGCCGAGACCGGTTTCCCCTGCGGGTCGGTCGTGGTGATTTCGACCTGCAGTTCGTCGCCGGGCCGCAGCGTTTTCTTCGGCGTCACGAGTTTGATCGTCAGCTTCCGCGCGACGAGGAATTCGCTCTGCGCCTGGTGGAAGCGGTTCTTCTCCATGACGGCTACGGAGAGTACGAAGTTGGGGGCGAACTTCGCGTCCATCGGCAGCGACAGCGTGTTGGCTCCTTGTTTCAGCGTGACGAGCCGGTAGCCGAGGACTTTCGCCCCTTCGAACGTGACGAGTGCGAGGGCCGGGGCTTCGCGCCAGTGGAGTTGGACGTTGGCGACGTCGCCGACTTTGTAGCTGTGTTTCTCGGCCAGGATGCGGAGGCGGATGCGGTCTTCGTCGCCGGAGATGCGGACGACGTGCTCGCCGCTGACGGGGTTGTTGAAGCGGTCGGTGCCGGTGGCCCGCAGACGGTAGTAGCCGGCCTTGTCGATCCGCAGCGTCTGCCGGGCTTCGCCCTTGTCCTTATCGGATTTCAGTTCGTGCGTGGCGATCAGCTTCTCTCCCTTGCCGCCGGCGATGCGGGCCGACGTCGGGAGCAGTTCGAACACTTCCAGCTTCAGCCCCGTGGCCAGCGGTTTGCCGGCGGGGTCGGCGACTTTCACCGTCGCGTCGAACGTTTCCCCGGCGATGTACACCGGCCGTCGGGTCGCGACGCTGACCGCGAACCCCCGCGTCGCAATGAACACCGCGGCCTGCGCCGTGATGTTGCGTTCCGGGTAGGCCGCCGAGATCGCAAGCTGCTGCGACTCGTTGTACTGCGTCGTTTCGAACGTGAACTTCACCTGCCCTTTCGCGTCGGTCGTGGCGAAGTGCACGCGGTCGCCGGAAAGCTGGTATTGCACGCTGCGGTTGGCCAGCGGGGTGCCGTAGTAGTATTTCAGCGTGAACGTGCCCTCGATTTTCTCGCCGCGGTAATAGACCTTCTTCGGCACGTCGACGACGAGCTGAATCGGCTCCAGCTTGATTTCGTGGACCGAGAACAACGTTTCATACGACTGCGTTTTCCCCGGCTGGTGCAGGTGGACGCGGTAGTTTCCCTGCACGGCGGATTCGGGGAGCATCAGCCGGTCGGCGAACGTGCCGAACTTGCCGAGCGTGACGTCCTTCGAGTGGATCACCCGGCCGCGGGCGTCGTAGACGTCCAGCTTGTATTTCTCGCCGGCTTTGAACGTGTACGTGTCGTTCTCGACCCAGCGGATGATTCCCTTGAGGTTCACCAACTCGCCGGCGCGATACGCGGGACGGTCGCTGTAGAGGTAGCCCTTGGGCGCGAGGCCGACGGCGAACTGCAGGCCGTCGAGATTGCTGACCGTGCTCGCGGCGTGCCCTTCGTTGACGGCGAACACCCGCAGGTCCTTGACGGTCTTCAGCTTGTCGTAGCTCTTCTGCAGGATGCCGTCCTTGCCGGTGGTTTCCTCGGCGAAGACGGTTTTGCCATCGCTGATGAGCAGGCTGGCCCCTTCCACCGGTTTGTTCGTCCGCATGTTCTGGGCGAAGACGAATAACTCATTCCGGCTGGCCTTCACGATGACGTCCAGGTCGCTGACGATGACCATCGTCGTCGCTTCGAGCTTTTCGCTGCTGACGGTGACCGCCGTGACGCCGGGACCGTCGATGGGAATCGCCACGTCGTTGACGAGTTGCCGGTATTTCTCGTAGTCGGCGACTTTGTGCTCCCACGACTTGTCGGGGTCGATCAGCGCGATGTCGAGCGTTTCGACGCCGCTGGCGAGGTGCATCTTGCGGAAGTAGTCCACCATGTCGATGCGGTAGACCTTCACGGTGACCGATTCGAGGTTCCGGGTGCGGATCTTGATGACCGACTTTTCGCTGGAGCGGAATTTCCGCTCGGTGACGACGTCGAGCTTTTTGCCGGTGAGGGCGCGAATTCGCTGCTGCGCGACGGATTGATACGCGCCGGTCACTTTCTTGTAGGCTTCCAGCGCGTCCGGCAGCCGGGCGAGGAAGTCTTCCAGCGTGACGCCGATCATATACGCCCCGTGCGAGGTTTCGTTCGTGCCGGGGTACTTGCTGACGAGGCGTTTCCAGTCGGCGATGGCGTCTTCGAAGAGTTTGGTGACCTCTGCGGAGAGTTTTCGAGGCTCGGGCTTCTTCTTCGCGGCTCTGGCGGCTTTCAAAGCGTCGACGTGCTTCTGCACGGCTTCCGCGTAATTCATCTGCCCGAAGGCGAACAGAATCTGCGGCGCGCGGGGGTCGAGCGGGTACTTGTTGAGGAACGTGGACCACAGCTTCCGCGCGGCGGCGTAGTGCTTCTGCAGCCGCTGTTCGTTCGCCGCGGCGAACTCGGCGTCGAGGACGCGGCGTTGAACGGCGCTCCAGTTGGCGTCGGTGGGATGCTCATCGAGAAACGCCCGGTAGGCGGCGATCGCTTCGGCAAACTTTTTCTGCGCGAAGTACGTCTCCCCCAGCAGCCGGCGGGCGTCGGCGACCTGCTTGGCCGACTTGTAGTTGGCATTGCCGATCAGTTTCTTCAGCGTCGCGACGGCCTGATCGTACCGGCCGTGATGCAGCTCGCTCTGCGCGATCTCATACTCCGCCTGCGGCGCGAGCTTGTGCTTCGGGAACTGCTTGACGAACTTCCGCAGCGCCGCCACGCCGAGTTCCAGATTGGGGACGCTCGGCGGCGACGGGACGCCGTAGGTCTTCGCAAGCTGGTAGGTCGCCTGGGCGATAAAGTCCCCGCCGGCTGTCTTCGCCGCGTCGCCGCGGAGGAAATCCTGCCACGTCTTGCGGGCCTCGGCGTTCTGCCCCGCGAGCAGTTGCGAACGGCCCAACTGGAAGCGGGCTTCGACTTCGAGCTTCACGTCGACGCGGTGCTCGTCCTTCGTGTCTTTGTCGGCGTGCGTCTTGAGGAACGCCTGATAGGCCGCGATCGCCTGCGGGTGCTGCTTGAGTTCCTGCAGACAGCGGGCGATGCGGAATTCGATCTTCTGCCGCCGCACCCGGCTCGACCGCAGCTTCTGGGCCTCGCGATAGTACGTGAGGGCCCAACTGTAATCGGGCTTCTTCTCCTGCCCCGGTTCGTTCGCGGGGACGCCTTCGAAGTAGCGGTCGGCGAATTCCAGGTAGATGCCGGTCAGTTCGTCCTGCCGTTTGTCGGAGAGCAGCCGTTCCGCTTCGGCGCGGTAGATCGTTCCCGCCTGCCGGTAGTCCCGCTGGCGGACGTAGACGTCGGCCTTCCCGAACCGCGCCCGCGGCAGCCAGCGGCTCTTGGGATATTGCCGTTCCAGGACCTCGAACGTCTTGAGAGCGGGGCCGTAGAGCTTCAGTTCTGCCTGCGCCCGGGCCTTGAGATAGTGGAGATAATCCCCGGCTTTCACGTCGGCCTTCGCCAACTCGTCGTCGATGAGCCGGATGGCGGCCACGTACCGCTGGTCCTGCAACGCATTGTGCAGGTCGGCGGGAAGCTGCGGCAGCGCGGTGACGAGCTTCGCGGGTTTCTTCTTCGCGGCGTCCTTCTTCGAATCCTGTGAAAGGGCGGGAAGTGCCAGTGACAGCACGAGACAGACGGCAAGCAGACGGCGGGCGCGGAACATGAGAGAGTCCTTCTGCAGCGGATTGCAGGGAGTTGATGTCTAGCTTGGACGCCTCGCGGCGGGCGAAAGTTCCCCGCCGTGGGGCGCAACATTGCTGCCGGAACGATACTTCGGGATCGCCGCCGGGGACAAGAGGGAACGCGGCGGTTGTGACACAGCCGTGACATTGCGACACGCCAAATGCGTTTCCAGCCGTGTGTGCATCACAAAAATCGGTAATCAGCTGACGGTGCGTTTCCAGTAGGTGCTCCACAGTCTGCTCTTGTACATCGCCCGCAGTTGGCACAGCGACGTTGTTCCCGATTCGCGCCACCGCATG